>ENA-UOUE01000086-UOUE01000086.1-compost-metagenome-genome-assembly--contig:-NODE-86-length-70534-cov-7.532169_pt1 | contig 70534 bp, 40 predicted proteins | sample MGYA00238146_ERZ747223 | MGnify/ENA primary metagenome ERZ747223 (study PRJEB28781, sample SAMN06268865) | compost metagenome | isolation source: single cell | place: USA: California, Emeryville, Joint... | reverse complement strand
AAACCTAGCGTTGTTGGAATTGTTGGCTATAGTGAAATTATTTTCGCAATTGTAGCTGATGTGATAGTCTTTCACACGCTGCCATCTTTGCTGACGGTAATTGGTATGGCGATGATTATTGGAAGCTGTTTGTTTTTGATAAAGCGAGCGTCTTAGTTTGGATGAGTTAGTCGAGGTAGTAATATTAATCATCATCATTAATTAATTCTATTTTATTGCTGGCTTTATTCGAAATTTACTGTTTGTTTAAGCTTCATTTTAGAAAACCATCTGTGTCACAAATCTTTGTGTTCAATAAATTTGGCGAAAAATGAGAATGGTAATAAGGTGGCTCATGGCATTAACATAATGGAAGTATATACCCTCTTAGAGGGTGTTTACTCGTACCAGACTGTGTTCCAATAGGAATAGTCAATGGCCTTCAAAAAACTTGATCATACAGGCATAAGCATCGATGTAAAATTTTGGTTATTTCCTGAAATCGAATAAGTCAGAATTATTCAATGTCAGCAACGAACTTTCGAAATTATGATGCTACCTTTCACAATTCCCTATTTTCAACTTTCTATCCTCGTTCAACAGAATAATCACAGCCTAACTCTTCGAACTTCAAAGACCCTCTATCAAGAATACTCTCACATTTGCGCTTCATTGAAACATTATTTCCTTGGACAAATGATGAATATGCGGTTGATGAGTTGTTGTAAATCAAGCATTCACGGTAATAGTACATCATTAAAATCGATGTAAATATAAAATCTCTGCCAACTCCTTCCTCTTCTTTTTTTTTTTACTTTTTCCCCTCTTTCTCTTTTTTTGCCTCAAAATTTTCCTGGATAAATTTAGTTATCGCATTAGTAAATATTTCTTTATTCGTTTTTGGAGAAATTTTTGTTCTAAAATTCTAAAGTGCGAGTATTTTTCTAAAGAGAACGACTACACGGAACTTCTTTTATAACTTTCAAATTTTATTCATCTTAAAAGGTTTTTTTTTTTCAAATATTAATGATAGAGCCAGCAAATAGCAAGAAAGACATTGAACTTCTACTAATCAGTTCTGATCTCAATGAAATTCACAATTCTGGCCCATCCTCCACCAAAGTTACGATTTCTGATGCCAAACCTAAATACAGCAAACTTGGGATATATTTCACAGTGCTTAGCGTTATGGGCACAGTCGCAGGAGCATCAGTCTGGAAATGGAATCCTGGTCTTCCGACTGTTGAGCTACTCACTGCAAGAGCTACAGTAGGTTGTCTCTCCTCATATTTCCTTATGAAGTACTTTGATCCTCAAGCCTCTTTACGCCAGATTTTTAGCCCTCAAAATTTGAATGTTGGGCTCTGTGGTTCCTTAAGTCTTTTAACATACGCCTTGAGCTTGCTTTCTCTCTCAATCAGCGAAGCAACTACGATTTATGCTACAGTTGGTATCTTTAACGGCATTTTTGGATTAATCTTCCTCAAAGATTCATACCCTATCTCTGAACGACTATTGGGAGGAATTTGCTTCTTGGGCGTAGTTCTAATTGTAAAGCCTCCATTCTTGTTTGGAGAAGAAGACCTTTCGGATAGCGCTGCCAACACTCCAGTGATCCCCAGATACGTTGGAGGACTGCTATGCTTAGGGTCAGCAGCTACTTGGTCTTTGATGCAGATCGTTCTGCGAGGGGTAAGAAATAAATGCACGGGCTTCGCTGCCATTTTCCAAAACAACTTAATAATGGGAGCGCTCTGCCTCGCCTATTTAATCTTTAGAGGAAACGTTCAATCTATCGGTTTTGAAGGCCTTGTGACTTCAGCGTTGCTGGCAGCTTGTAGTTCATTCCTGACATGGGCCATCATCAAAGCTTTACAGTATGAAAAGCCAAGCGTTGTAGGAATCGTGGGCTATAGTGAGATCATTTTTGCCATTATGGCTGACATCCTGATTTTCCATACTTTGCCCTCATTCCTGACGCTCATCGGTATGGGAATGATTATCGGAAGCTGCTTGTTTTTAATGAAACGAGCCTCATAAATTGTAAAAATTGAATTGCACGCACTAATTATGATTATTTTCAAATTCATTTTGGAGATACTCGTTGTAACTCTACGAATAAGTTTTTGTTTTAACTCCTGTTTTATACATACATAAAATTTGACTCAAAGGAATCTATTACTCGCTACTTACTGTGCATACCCTACCCTTGGATGTTAGCAGTGAGCTATGACTCTTATATTAAAGAGAAAGTTTAGAGGCAATCTGAATTTGAATTAAACTTTTCCTCGAAAAATCATAAAATTCCAATTTGATTAAACGAGATCAATAACAAACATTCTATGAATAGCTGCTAAGCACAAATTATTTGGAATTTCAAGATTTCTTCAGGAACATACTTGCCATTCGCTCTAATTTCTAAGATAATATTGTATCGTCCTGGCGCTTTAGGAGCAATAAATCTTAATCTGATAAACTCCGATCTATACCCATTAACTTTCAAAACTGGAGTTTTAATGTTCAATATGTCCGGATGTGAAGTAGAAAGTTCAAGCGTCTTGTTGATCTCATCATAGTTGATATATTTGATTTTTTTCGAGTTGGTCTGCCCATACTTCATCTCAAGCGGAGGATACCCCTTTGGAGGCTTCTCCATGTCAGGGTAGTGGAATTGCGGATCGGTTCTAATTGGAAGCTCCTCTTTCTTAGACTCTGCTTTCACTCGAGGAACGGGCTTTTCAATAACAGGGTTTAAGATTTGCTTATTGAACTGTACTTCGGGTTGAACCTCAATGGTCCTCGCTGAGCTTTTCGATGGAAATTCCGATTTCTTGCCTGGCTGAGTTTGAGTCTGCGTCTGCGTCTCATAAGGAAGAGGGCTTTTTACCATTTCGTCGGATGCTTTCTTCTCTAGGGTCTGAATCTCAGGCTCCCTTTCATAGGCAAAAGCACTTTTTACCTTTTGCTCAGGCTTTTTGTTCTGTATAAATAGAGTTTCAGGCTTCACCTCATCCTCAAAGGAACTCTTTGCCTGATCAGACTCTTTCTTTCGCATAGGAAGGCTCGTTTCTTCGATCACATAATCTTTTTCTTTGGGCTGAAAACTGGTGTTTTGAAGAATCATCTCTTCTTCGACCGTCGCGCTCTCTTTAATTCCTATCGGACTTAAATCCTGTAATAAACTGTCTTTTTCTTGCTCAAGAAGCGGAGTGTAGTCGCTTTCCTTTTCAAAAGGTATACTCATTTGTTGCGTAGGTTTCTTTTCTTCTGGTAAGATAGCGCCTTTTCCCTTTGTGATATACCCTTTATCCGGTAGCCCGGGGTAGTTCCTAAGATATTTATTGTAATCCGAGTTCACTTGTAGCTCATATCTGTCGGTTGGGTTGTCCAGATAGACATATTCATCTCTATGCGACGGTGGGTCCAATCGGTCGGAAACATCCTGGGCTGCAAACGAATATTTCGTTTTCCACGAGAACGCGCTGGAGGTGATTTTATAAAGCACAAGGACCTCGTCGTTAGGCACTATCTCAATTTCGAACTGCTCGCTGTCGTGGTAGGGGTAGCAGATTTGCAGGTTCTTTCCAGTCACCATCGCTGTTTCGTTAATTCTGTTGCCTGAACTCGACTGGTTGATATAGAAATAATAGAGGACTCCATGAGCGTATCCCATAATCCTTTTCGCATTTGGCTCATTGACTTGGGAATAGTCATCTTCTTGTTGATCGTCAGGAGGCGAGTCCAGGATCATGCTTCGGATAATATTCTTTTGGATTTGCAAAGCGTCAGCCTTTTCGACTCCTTCGACTTTGACTTCGCTGCTGCTGTAGAATGACACGTTAAACTTTCTATCATCAGTCTCTTGTAGCCAATGAACTTCGACAGTGATGATGTAATCGCCTGGTTCAAACAGCCCAGTCGCATGGAGGTTCCGGTCCTGCCCATGTGCTCCAGTTATAAACGTAAGTCCCTTCTTCCCTGCCCGACCGACGAGTATTCGCCCACACGAATATTGATGCTCGCTATCTTGTCCCAGGTGATTATAGAGCCTTTTATCTTTTTGGTTCAGAGATATTGTGATTTCTGAACGCTCATGGACTCTCAATCGCATCAAGCCAGTGCTGTTTTCATCAAGCGAAAAATTCACTGAGGAGTAGAAGTAGTCGGGATTATGCTTTAACACTATCGTTGCCTCGAATATTTCAAGATACTCCTGCAAAGAGACCCAGAAGCAGTCTTCCTTGCCAAATAGAGAGCCAACCTCCTTTTTCAGTTGCGGAGTCCAGAGCTTCGAATTTGCTCCCCAGTCACCCTCCCAGCCAGGATGTCCCCACACATTTCTTACGCAAATAATTCTTTCTGTACCTCTAGTACTCGCTACTTCTCTTGCATCTAAGATTGAGAAAGCGAAGCCGGGTGGCAGTAGAGGGTTTGCTTCGGATTCCTCAGGATTCTGTGGCGTGCAACAAGAAAGGATAAATCTTGCTCTTTTCGCATCGTAAATCGTCTTCCAAATCTTTACAGCTTCCTGCTCTCTGAATACTACCTCATATGGCGCTCCAGTAAGATCTCTGAGAGTTTCTTCAGGCCAACCAGACTCAATAGCCTTATAATTTCCATGCACCTTCGCATAGGCTTTCTCTAGCAGAGCGACCCAACCCTCCCCAGTGGTTGAGTGTGAGAAGGCTGGGAAAGTTTGGCCTCCAGTGGATCTCGTGGGAATATTATCGTCAATGATTACAGGTGTCCAGTTGCCATTCACGCAGAGCCAAACGGCGTAAATACAGGCAGGGTGAGGTTCATTGATGATAAATAATCTCTCAATAAGCTTCTTATTCTCAGCGAGAACGCCTAAAGCACCCAAGAAGTAGTAATTCCCAAGCTCTCCCCTCTGCAAGTCGCCAGGCAGGATTCTGGAGCTTATGATTTGGAGATCGTTTCCAGTATATAAGCTTGAGAGTCGCTTGTATTTTATCTCTTGCCACTCAGGATCTTCTTCAAAAGGGTTGTGTATGGTCTTTTTTGGATCAGGAGGAAACTCGTTATCAGCAAACATCTCACGGGATGCCAAAAGTTGTGATTCTAAGGCCTTTAGCTGCTCTAACCTATGGGTTTGGGGCTTATACGACTGCTTCTGAGAGAAGCTAGGTTGAAGTTGGCTAGCTTTTTCTATATTCTGATTCGCGCAGGGTTGACTCTGGTGTTTAGGTCCTCCCACGGTGAACCCTTTCTTCACGTACTTATTATAATTATCGTTGATTTCAAGTGGATAACGGTCTGCTGGCACATCGAAATAGATATATTTGGAGGTTCTTCTTAGGACTTCATCCTCAGTGACTTGCTCGGCTGCAAACGAATACATCGTCTTCCAAGACCAAGAGCTCGAAATAATCTTAAAAAGCACGAGTTCTTCGCCTCCTGGAGGCAATATCAGCTCGAACTTCGAATCGTCTGTGTACGGACTACAAATTTTCAGATTTTTGCCTTGTACTTCCACAGCTTCGTTAATTTGCATCAACTGCGTCGAGTCATTTTCATAGTAATAATAGATCAAACCGTGTATGTAGCCCACTCGTCGGACCACATCAGATTCCCCTAGTTTTTCATAGTTGTCAGTCTGTTGGTTCTCCGGCGGATTGGTCAAGATTATATTTTTTATAATATTCTTCTGAATGAGCAGGAGGTCAGCCTTACCGACACCTTCCATGCTGACTGGATGCTGTGTGTAGACGCTAAAGTTAAACGCTCGATGGAAAGACTGATTCCAATGGATTTCTAGCGCGACCAAATACACGCCTGGTTCAAGCCGAGCACTTGACTGCAGATTTCGCTCTTGGCCATGCGCGCCTGTAATGTAAATCAGGCCTTTCTTCCCTTCAATGCGAGCGACGAGCATCCGAGCGCATGAGTATGAGTATTCTTCTCCTTCTCTGCCCGAGAAAAACCGCGAATCTCTCTGATTCATCGAAAATGTCACGTTTGAAGGCTGACTCACAGTGACCCTGAGTATCGTATAGTTCTCTTCCTCATGCAACAAATGGGCCGAGTAATACTCGTAATTCGGGTTATATTTGAGGACGCAGGTGGCTTCAAAGTTTGCGAGGTAATCCTCCGCGCTCATCCAAAACACATCCTCCTCTCTTTGTGTCACTCCAAGCTGCTTCTTCAGTTTTTCTGACCATAAAGGACTTTCATACCCCCAGTCACCATTCCATTCAAAATCTCCCCATGGGTTTCTTATCTGCAGCAAGGATTCTGTTCCTCTCACCGTATTCACGTCTTCAGCCCTAAGTATTGCATAAGCGTGCCCTGGACGCAGCCCACTAGGCAATCGCTCATCAGGATTTTCTGAGACTGATGTGCAGCCCGCAACTAAGAAACCTTGGCGAAGCGCATTGCTAATGGTGTTCTGAACTTTATCGGAATCTGACTCGCCCCATATCAACTCATATGGTGCGCCGGTTAAGTCGCGCAATGTTTCTTCAGGAAATCCGCCTTCAATGTTTTCATAGCTCCCGTGAATTTTTGCGTAGGCTTTTTCGATAAGCGAAACCCATAATTCAGGGGCACTTGAATGAGAGAAGGCTGGCAGCAGCTTTCCTCCATGCTCGCGCACAGGAAGCACGTCATCTAATGCTACTGGACGCCATTCACCGTTGTCACATAACCAAATACAGTAGATTCCTGAAGGATTCGGATCTTTTACAATAAATAATCGAGACAGAAGGTCGGGAACTTCAGCAAGCACAGCTAATGCTGATAAAAGATAGCTGTTGCCAAGCTCACCTTGTTGGATATTGCTTGGAAGTAGTTTTGGCGGGAGGACTTGAAGTTTGTCTGTTCGAAAGATCTTAGAAGCTTTGACGAATATCAAGTCTTTCCAGTAGGAGCTCTTCTCAGAAATTTCCCAGTGGTTTGAGAGCATGATGTCATGCTGAGGAGGGAAGTCTTCATCAATGAAAATTTCTTCTTTTTGGAGATAACTCTCGTAGAGCTGTTCGAAATTTGAAACTTCGTCGGAAGCGTACATTTACCGTTTGTTCAAAGATATTATGAAAAATTATCGAATTAATTAATAACTACATTAATCTGATGAAAATTATGCACATTAGAATAGCGCTTTTTTTATTTACAAGTCTGCATGTCGATGACAATAAGATACCGCAGATATGCTGGTGAATATCAAGCAGATAAAAACACCAAACAATCTATATCTATCCAGCAAATTAAACCTAGTTCATTTAAATTTTTAAGATAGCTCTCTAAATTTTCTTGATGACAATTAGGAGAGGATCACAATTCAAATTATTGAAATTGATCATCTTCCAGCGCCAACCATATAAAGCCCGATGGTGTTTTGGAAATAAGAAATGCTATTCATTCTTGTTTTATGATTGAAATCTCCAAGCAGAACTTAAAGAAAAGAATAACAATTCGATAAGCTATTAGAATCTTAAAAACTATTCCAAGAAAATGATGAGATGAAAAGCAAGCATTTAAACTATCAGGCTGCTCAGTTGTTGTCGTTGTGTTGAGTTGATAAATAATTCATGGTAATTCATAATGAGCCATTTATCAAAGCCTTTTTTTTCAAATTTTCTGTGATATCAATGGTTAATAGTATAATCTTATCAAAATAACGTTAAAAAAACAATCAAAAATGTCCTATCACTCATCATCTTGATCACAACGCAATAAATTTTGTAGACTTACTCCTGGTGAGCTATCAAGTGTTAAATTCTTTTCGTAATGATAGATCAGGAAAAGCGGATCATATTTCAGCACATCTAGCCTGGAAAACTTTGAAGGTTGCGGAGTAACACCATTTTCTCTTGTCTGCCAATTAATGTAAACTTCCAAATCATTCGTGTTCGCGTCGTAGTCAATATATGCTATATCTTTCGGCTTATCCCATAAGAAATGTCCAAAGCTTGGCAATTCGGCTTTATCATCCAACAATACGTTCTTTTCAAGAAACAGCTTGCTCTTTCCTTTCTTTACTTTTTTCACAGCGCGAGGAGCTGATTTTTCAGCCTTACTCGGCACGTTTTTGGGACTACCTTCGCTTTCATTAGCATCGTTTGTCGTTGATGCTTCAATCCCAGCAACTAGCTTCTCTTTTAAGGTCCTAACGTCCTTTTTCGCTGAATCTTCTTGCACCGCTAACAAAAGAATATAAAGAGATTATTGCAAGCCAATTTTTGCTACCATTTTTCTTGTGAGCTGTCTTTTTCTTATTTTCTTCTTCCATAACGTGTTCTTTTTCACCTACAGTCGCACCATTGCTCGCAGGGATATTAGTGCCTGTGGATGCAGCTTCCTTTTTGGTTCCAGCACTGGTTTTCTTTTCTGAACGCTCTTTTTTCTTGGAAGCGCTCTGCGCAGTTGCTTTATCCTAGTAATTGGTTATTCACGAGTTATCTACTGAATTGCTTACGGATTTCTTTGTTTTTCCTTCCTTTTCACCCTTTTTCTTGCCTTCCTTATCTTTCACCGATTGCTCATACATTTCTACAGCTAATTTTGCTGTCTCCAAGTTCTCTAACGGCTCCCATGTGGCTTCGTCCGTATCATATCCGTCCCATTTAACAAGGTATTTCACTTTGCCGTGCCAAACTCGCTTGTCGATGATCTTTTCGACGATATATTCGTCCTCAGAAAGATTAGCGTCGCCTGAGGTATCGCTATCATTTTCGCTCACAACTCTCTTCCTCTCATTTTTTTTGTCGCTGTCTGCTTTTGATTTTCCTTTTCCATCTCCTTTACTTTTCCCTTTGTCAGCTAACTTTTCATAAATGATTTCTCCTATTTCACTCGAATCGTCTTTCTTCGCTCTGGAATCAGACGTGTCCTTGTCGTCGTGTCTTTTGGGACTATTTTGCATTTTACTTACGTGCTTTTTGATTAGAATTAGTTCTGTTTGATCCCGGCAATATTTAAAACTTTTACGTCCCTGTATTATAAGAGAATTTCTCACCTAGTCTGACTATCTTTGACCTGAGAGATTAAATGAGACTTCAATGCTTCATTCACTTTTCAAATTTAAGTTTTTTCCTCGAGAAATTACCAAATTCGTCTATCTCTAGCATAATATCTGTCTTTAGATAAAGGAAAAAATATTCTAACCAAGATGGTCAGGCAAGTCTAAAATTCTTCGATTTCTTCGACCAAAACAGGCAGCAGAAGTGAGTGAGCAAACTTTCTCGATAACGAAATGTAATAATGCTAGCCATATGAGATGAAATTCAAGAGAAATACTTATGCATTACAGGCCGAGGCAGCATTTCAAATCTGAGGGATGACCAAATACTTCAGTGAGGTATTATTTTAATACTGTATAGTGAGATACATCTTGATGGCTCGAGAAATTGAAATGATAAATTCATAAACGCTGTCTTATAACTTATTATATAAGCTACCGAAAGTAGAATACTGCTCTCATTGAACTCGAACCGAAACTACCATTAATTTAGGAGAAGAGGGGAAAACGAAGTAGCTAAAAAGGCAAAGTATTTCGTTCATCATTATAATGGCGTAACTATATTTCGAATTCTCATTACTTCAAGAGTGTATGGATGATATGGAGGTAGAAGAAGAAGTAGGAAAAATAGGTTATAAACTTCTGTATGTTATAATTCGTTCATAATTTCTTTTGTTTTCTGGGTATTCACTCTTGGAAGATCAAATTAGACATCTCTCTTTTTTCCAGGGCTTTTGAGAGAGCTGTTCATGTTAGAAGCAGACTGCCTCATCCTTCCTTCAATTTTCGTTTTCAGCTCGTACACTCTATCTTTTCGGTCAATAAGGGCTCTCGCTCGCTCATCTTGCTCATTGTATCTGTCTAACTCTGCAACGAGCTATAAGAAGAAAACAAGAGTAAGGCCTCTAATATCATATGTAAGCTATAACCTCGTTATTTTGAGCAGTGAGCAGCTCAAGGTGTCTGATATGGGCGTCAATATCGTGACCAAGGTCGTCGTTCGAGTCAACCAACTGCAAATGCTCACGTTTCAGGTCCTCGTACTGCTTTTTCAGATCAGCAATTTGGGCTTCACGATCCCTAAACATTCGATTAATCAACATCGCAACACTAATGGTATGTTTACTCAATCAGTTGGCCGAGTTTCTCAAGCTTTGCTTGAGCGTCAGAGTTCTTGGCGTTTTCATTCTCTTGGTTCTTTTGGACAGTCTGAGTGTCGTATCTGAGCTTTTCCTGAAGTCGCTTGAGGTCTTGAATATCAGCTTCTAAGCCCATGATATGCTTCTTCTGGTCAGTGAGCTGTTGCTCAGCATATCTGATATTATCGTTCTTGTTCTTGATCTCAATTCTCAGGCCGTCCTGTGTCTTCTGGAGCTGGGCGTTCTGTCCATCGAGCTTTTCAAGATCGTATTCCAAGTCCTTGATCGTCTTTTCGAGTTGTTGCTTCTTGTCATTGAGTTCGTTGATCTTAGAGTTGGAACCATCGAGATCGCGGTCGAGCTTTTCACATTCTTCCTTCGTTCTTTGAATCTAATCGAGAAAGAAATAATGAGGATTAACTGCCAATCAGCATTAATTGTACAGCGTTCTCGAGGTCTCTTCTGTCGCCTTGGAGGCCTTGGTTGCTGTCGAACAGGTCAGCAAGCTCGTTCTTCAGTCTCGCGATTTCGGCGCTTCTTGAGTTGATCAGCTCATTGACGCCGTTATTATCGATTCTCAGCTCTTGCAAGTCTCCGTTAATGGCGTTCAGTTCGCTCTTCAAAGCATCAACGTCGGACTTGAGGTTCTGGATCGTCTTGGTGTTGATTTCGTTTCTGTTCTTGAAGTCTCGCTCGTTGAGGGTCTAATATTTTCATTAGTCAATGTATCTCAAAGGGGACAGTGTACCTTTTCCTCTTGAAGGAGGTTGTAGCGATGTTCAAGGTTGTTGAGCTTGGTGTGGAGTTCGCTGTAGTCCTTATCGTTTTGTCTCAACTCGAAGAGCTCAGCTTTCAGTTGTGAGATCACGAGATCTTTTTGGTCAGATTCAACTTGGGAAGGATCGTAATACTTTTCAAGTGGGGAAGATTAGAGGAGTTAGAGAGGGTGGGGATACCTTTTTGTAGGCAGAGGAAGCCATGGAGTCTTATTAATGAAAGATCGGGGTTATTAACAGAAAGTTTTTTCAATTATTATTGGTATTGTTTGACTTCGAGGCTTTAACAGCAAAGTGGCAGTTACCTTAGATAAATTAATAGATAAAATTTATTTTGCTTATCCATCTGGTTCAGTTTGGGAAAGAAAACTTTTATTTTGATCGAATAAATTTATCATGAAATGGTACAACAGATGGTAATTATCCTTTTAAGTGAGTTCATTATGTACCAATGCATCTTTGCTTTGTGTGAGTTTTTTATTCGTAATGAAAAAATTAAGCAGGAATTAGTAGTCATTATTCTCTTTAATTTAGATAGAATGGACAGAAGAGAGTCCACTTAAGACGATGGCTGGGGTGTTAGCCTCTATTTTTCAAACTAATGATGGCTTCTTTCGTAATAAATGGTCCGTGAATTTAAATACACTGCTTCCTTTGCGGTTTGAGTCAGAGTTGGGATTTGTATGAATCGATTTCATTAAGGATAAATACTGAAATCCCTCTAAGCTCTCTGAGAGAGAGCTCCTGCAACCGATTAATTATCAGTCTACAGCTACTGAACACAGAGACAGCAGCAGGTTCTATTTTATGAGAATCTATTTAAATTTTATTGATTTTATTAATTTAGCGGCGCACTCTCTACTGCTTTACATTTTTTCTATACCATTCTTTCATATTTTAAGGTGACCGCCTAATGGATTTGAGAGCTGTATTGACATTTATGATCTCAGAAATCGCTGATCCATAAGCAGACGAGTCTCAGCTTCGCTCAGGTTTATATCAGCGAGTGTTTTAATACTAGAAAAGCCCATATGGGTCATCAGAATGGAATGAACCAAAAAAGTTTCCAGGGGTGGTGGTGCGGTGGGTTTTTGCTGGTACGAACGTTTTGTTTGAGTTTTCATCATGTCTTCTAAAATATAAAGCAGAATTTGGCATTCTCAAAATTCGAGATGACTATCATTCTATGATAAATATAGACTGGTTTTTATCTAATTTCGAATTAAGTCAGCATTGATCCGGAGCCGCCTAAAAAGGATATCTTGACAGCTGATTAATTAATTGACAAATTGTGAAACATGATTGAGAATTTCATTCCCAAGCACAAACGTAGTAATTCCTACGATAGTTCAGCCGCCGAACCAAGCACTCCTATCTTTATCCCTTCAAGAAAATCAGCAAATAATGCTTCATCAGTCCACGACAAAAGAGCAGAACAGTTACTCAAACGCTATTTTATTGAAAACAATTCATCAAAAAGAAGTCCAATCGTTACACAAACGAAGAAAATCACTTTGATTGATCTCGGACCTGAGAAAATTATTCAAAATCATCAGACAGTGGACAATTCCTACAAAGATATTGAGAGTAAATTCAAACAAAGTCAAGCGGGTACCCCAATTAAAAACGACATAAAAGCCAAAACGGGTGTGGATTTCTTTCAGCCACGCTCGAAATCCACCGTTCGAGGGTCTCCGGCTAAAGGTTCTCCATTATTAATAAATAAGCATGACAGGTGGACTCTTTCTCCACAGAAGCGACTAAAAATACGATCTAGAGAGCAGGAAAATTTTCACAATAGTCCCAAACTTGAATGCCGAACAAGTTGTGCAGACAACGAAGAGTTAAAGTCAACTTTTATGACAAGTTATTATAATGGCAGCCCTCCGACTACAACAACTTCTCTGAAGAAGAGATCTAAGATCTCCTCTCTAACGTATTCGAGACTGGAAAATCCTGAAGGATCTATCAGAGAAGTACCGCTGATAATGGCAAACGAAAAATCGCCAAAAGCGAAGAAACCAATAAATAATATCGAAAAAAGCAAATTGATGAAATTATTTAAAAAACAATCCGATGAAACGCATGGCAGACTGCTGGCTAATATTTCCCACCTTACTGATGCCGCAGAACAGATAGACAAATTGCATCAGACAGTTTATGATGAATTATGTAAAAAGAATCTTTTTGAAGAAAAGGCTGACAATGGTGATGATGAAAAGACTCATTTCAATAAAGATCAAGGAATAGCGAGTTATTTGCCAATAAACATTTTTTTTAACCATAAAATCAATGATTTTTTGGACGAAAAGACGCGGAGAGTGAAAATAGGTGAGAAAATATCAAAGACATCGGTTCAGGAGTATTTGTTCAGTCTTCTCTCATTACACTCGGCGCTGATAAGCAGAACAATGCATGATGAGCAGGAGGATATTGCTGTTATCTTATTCATGTTAATGGAAATGCACATGATTGAGTGTGAGGATTTGCTTGCTTCCTACAAAATTAATATGGACCTGAACAATCGTAGCTCTCTCCAGATAGAGCAAGGTGAAATTAGAAAGCTCAAATGGATGCTAAAAGAGCTAGAAATGAGTCATCAAAATGAAACTTTGAAGAGGCAGCAACAGCTGCTTACCATAGAAAAGAACATCGAGACTCTACATCAGGAACGCAAAGCGTTGGAGAAGAAACTAATGGAGCTCAATTTGAATGAAGAATATTGAGAACCATGAAGAGACGTAATCTTTTTGGTTCTAGTTAATCTAATGAAAATGCTTATCAAATTTGTCAATGAGCAAAGTTTTACTGATAATTTGCTCACAAGTGATTTAAATATTTCTTTGTTCTTATAAGGGAAGCCCTTTTATTCAATGAAGATGTTACAAACCACTCATTTAATTCATGAATCTATCCATGCCATTGTGCTGTCAACAATCGCCTGTAATTTTCTTGAATAAAATCCCTAAAATTATTTTTGAATGCTATTGAAGTCTGTTTATGTATGAAATTGCTTAAAGGCTCATAAAATGGAAGAAATATTTAATTTGTTTTCTTCTTAGATCATCGATTAACTCTAATAAGTTATGGTTTAACTCCGAAGCTTAGTACTATTCGATAATATTAGGCTACCAACGCTTAGAACAATTTATTTCTCTGAGTTCTAATGAGGTCAGAAACTTTGATTCCTCTTCTCGCACTCTCGGTCACTCTGTTGATGGCCTTATATCTGTTTCGAATATTAAATTAGCACCCAGTCCAATACACATAAATTTATTACCCAATGATAAGGTAGATTAAGCAAGCTGCGATAGCTGGTATAATAAGAACCCATGATGCCTCCGGGTTGTATTTTCTGTAGAAATAGTATGCGAAACCTGGCCAGAACATCCACGCGAATCCGAATATCAGCAAGAGAATATCGCCGATCAATCCCAACTTAATGCTGAACTCAGTGAAGTACATCAAGATTTTCACATATGTTCCAACAGTTCCAGCGATCACTTTTCTAATAGACTAATTATCTTAATTAAGAACAAGCTAGGCAGCACGAAATAATTACATTGATAATAAATCCAATGATGTTTTTAATGGCTTTCGCAAAGAATCCGACAGTCAGTGAGATTCCTCTGTAAGCCGCCTTGAGGGCAGCTGCAACACCTCTGTAGATCGGATCTACGGGGATATTAATTAGGAAGAAATAGCTTTATTTCTTTACTGATCACATAACTTGCGGCTTGCCTAAATCCTCTGTAAGCGATCCTGACTCCTTAAAAAAATACTTCAGTTTCATTTTGAAATGATTAAATTTACCTGTTATCGGGTTGAAGCCTGTAAATCCACTGGAAATTTCGTTTGCAGTGATCACAGCGTTGACGATCATTGCATAGTGAACAATATGAATCAGGACATCTCCAAACAGCGAGTGCAAGAAAGTTCTGTTGAATACCCAATAGTTGATCGCGAAAGGAGTCAATGTCACAATTATGAGGAAAAGGATGTATAAAACCACAAACAGCGTCTGAAGTAGGTATTTTATCATGGCAACTGTTGGACCAGGCTCTTCTATGGGGATAGGTCTTGCTGCAAAAGTATTTCTCCCTAAAAGAAGACAACGTTTCATATCTCCAGCGTTAATTAAGTTACTTGGGAAATGTTGAGTAGTGTCATTGTTAACGTTAATTTGCATAATATTCCCAACTGTGAGGAACTCAGCAGCCACGTAAAATACATTGACCACGTAATACGCTCCAGTATCTAAGTAGCGTGATATCAATAAAACTCCGTAGCCGAATCCTAGGAGTTGAGCGTTGAAGAAGTCATGCAGATTTGGCAATGCCTAATAATATAGTTAATTGATTGTGGTACTAGAGGAAATAACCAATATGTCGGGTAAGAGATATCTTCCTGGCAATCCATCAAACAAGGTGGCAAATTTAGTGGTTGTTCCGTTTGCAGATTGCTCGTTGAGCCCTGGGTATATGAAATGTCCGATCCAACCAATCAGTTTCACCGGGATGAGGATGAGATGAGGGATGTTGAATAGCGATTTTGATGACTCGTCAAGCAAAATATAATACGTCCCCAACAATTTATCTCGAGTCGCTTCGTCAATGGTTTTCTGAGCTCTGAGGAATAAATTCATAGGAGTTCTTTAAAAACGAAAGTACTTTTTATTGCACTCTTCAACAAAAGCTCGGGCGCATTTCTCCTTGTAAGTCGTGGACGCCAAATTCGCTGTTCAAGTTCAATGACTCTTGTTAAGAGAAGTAGTGGAGTTACCTGGGGCCTTATCCTTCCAGTTCCTTTCAAATTGCATTTTCCAATAGAGGTCATTCTTATTTAAATCTCTCATTCTTCTGTCGACTTGAGAGAGGCGAGCCATGTCTTGAATCGTCAAGAATTCAGAAACCTAAAGTAAGAATTGAGATTTCTCATATTAAATAATCAAGGCTCTATATTACTCTTCCATAGTTATTCCAGTTCAGTTGGTCAAGTCCGCTTTCAATTTCTTCGGCTTTCTTCTTGCTCATGGTTTCCTCGATTCGGCGTTGCATAGCTTGAACTTTTTTATGTGTTCTTAGGGCTGTTACTCTATGGCGGGAGGAGAAGTTATAAAAGAGTAGTAGTCACAATTACCTCTTATAGAAACTAGGCAATCTGAGGCCAACCAACAAGATGACGAGGAACATCAAGAAACCTTTGAAATCTCGGAAGAACTTGTAAAATTCGATGTAGAGCAAGTTTTCTAGCTCAGAGTACTATAAATGATTCAGGTCAAACGATACCAAATACGATCAACTACCTTTTCAGTCCTTGACCAAGCAATAAACATGCCAGATTTATAAATTCTTAGCACGTTAGGGATTCTGTATACTGTCAGGATAAGTGCCAGAGTAATTAGTGCACAAGGTACATCTGTCGTTAGGACTGTGAAAAATAGAGTCAACACCTCTTCTCTTCTTGAATAAATGGTTTTGAAATTGTCTCTGCTTGGAACTCGCTCGGTCTGAGCCTTCAAAATCTGGTACAGCGTAACAATTCGCCAAGGCGCTATGACAACCGCTAGCACGGCGAATGGCGAGTATTTCAAATCCTTACAGAACTCCTTAAACGTCACATGAACGCATTTGTGGAAATTCATTCGGGCTGGTGGTTGAGGTGGCTGTCCAGCCTGCACTTTTGACTTACCATCATCTTCAATTATCGAAGAGGACCTCTTGTTGAGCGTAGGTGGGTCTGGATAACGATCTCGGAACACATTTTTTTTCAAGATGACATACAAGAAAGGCAATCGGAACGGTATCAATACTAAGATAATCAACTCCAACACGCATCTCCAATCTTTCAGAGCTAACCCAAAACGCTTAAGCAATTCTTCTCGTCCGGCGTCACATTCATAGCTGACTTTTTTAGCTTCAGTGTACCGGTAAGCCGTTTTAAAGAGTGGAGCCAGTCTCCAAGGCCCAAGGACCGTTCCTAGTAGGAACACAGGGATCAGAGGGAGATCCTTGACGACCTGACCAAAGCAAAAGATGCAAGTTCCGCCGACAACGAACGCGATGTTCTTAACCTTTCTGTCAATATAAGCTTGCTTCTCATCTTCTCCAAGTTCTTTTTTCCTCTTAGCAGCTTCTATGGCGAGCATTAGCACAAAGTCAGGCTTTCTATAAAGCTGTTTTCATTTCATTAATTAGCGAGTATTCTTAGAAATATGTGTACCGCAAAGAAAGTTGGTAGCCTCCAGAGCGTTAGAGTAAGGACAGCGAAGATCACTATCATGACAATAACCGAGATGAGGGCTGTAGCAGCTTCGATGATGATCTTTTTATTCTTTTGAGCTTCGATTTTGTAGATTTCCGAGACGGTGGTTGCGTTATCTCGCTTAACTCTCATAGCCTTTCTGTATGCGTTCCAGTGATAAAATCGGACTTGAGTAATGAATAACAACAAAAAGAAGACAGCAACGACAATGTCTTGGAGGATAAGGAACAAGCACAGGAAGCCTGCTTTAATGTAGTCGATGTTTCCTGAAAATTTGTTACATTTTCAAATAAGAAGGGATGCAAATATTTATTTCACATACCTTCAACAGCACGCTTTCTCTCGAGTGAGTATGCAAGCATGCCTATTGACACTGGCTCTTCTTCCCTAACTTTCTTTTTCTGGCTTTTTGTGTCAGTCTTCTCTTTTTCATTAGCTTTCTCCTCTTTCTTTTCTGTACCGTCAGTCTTTTTCTCCGTGCTATTGGTTTTCTTTTCTTTTTCGACAGCTTTGTCGTCGTCATCTTTCTTTTCCTTGTGTTTTGGAGCCGTTCCGTCCTCTTTATTCTTCTTGATGACTTTCGCGAACCTGAAGAAAGTTCGGATTCTCAGAAGCGCGACGACACCGATGATCCAGCCGATCAAAGCTAATATCTGAGTGAGTGATTCGGCGAATATCTCAAGGACAATGAAACGATGGCCTCCGAAATCATCATGTCTTGAGAGACTCAACCACTTGTAGAGTTTTCCCCAGTTCCAAACAGTGACGATATTCACGAGCATGAATGGTAGAACCAGTAAATCAACCAATACGTTGCCAAAGAGCTTCAATTCTGCTTTGAAGAGCATATCCAGACGATGATCGCTCTCGGTAATGCGAAGTCGTCTCGCGGCTTCTTCACGCTCCAGCTTCTTCGTGAGTGTCTGAAGAATGTAGATCTGGTAGTAAATTCTCCAGACAGACAGTAAGGTCAGAGTGAAAATCGCCAGGGCTATAATATCAGCGATGGTCATAATCAAATTACTGAAGCACTCTTTTCGGATCCTCGCAACGTTGGACTCAATTACTTGCTCAGCCCAGCCTCGCTTCTTCTCCACCCGTGATAGAGAGCGGATTTCTTTGATGTATTTTGAGATAGTGGTGACGCTCATTATAAATCTCCAAGGCGCGACGATTTGGAGCAGGAAAAGCGCGAAGAAAAATATGTCTACGAAGGCGCCTATCGCAAGTTCAACTATTATTGAATGAGGTTCCAGGATATTTTCGGGTTTAGTTGAAGGACCACCATCTCGAGAATATTTCACTCTCATTCGAGCCTCTGAGACGAAGAGTCCAAACGCGAATACGGGTTTTTTATCGTATTTCAGTTGGTAAAGCTTGCATCCTAACCAGTAGCGGTGATGGAAAATCAGGATGACCGCCAAGCACACGAGAGCAGCTAAGTCAGCTAAGAGTTTGAGGAAGCTCAAGAAATAGTCGCCTCTTGCTTCAAGCTCGCGATCCCGGACCGATTTCATCAAAATCTCCATGCGGTTGACCAAATCTGCCTCGCGAGGATTGCCACCGAGAGCTTTCTTAGAATCCTCATAGATTTCGAAGGCGGTTCGGATACCCTGGGAGCACACTCTCGTTGAAATCATCACAGTCTGGATTTTATAGATCGAAAGGATATTCAATAGCAAGAATGGAGTGATCAACAAATCAAGAATCAGGCCCAAGGTTTCTTGTAGAATGACTTTCCACCACCTAACAAATGCATGATAAAATAAGCTATAAGAGAATAAATTTAGCTTACGTCGTAACGTATGCTTGAGAGATCAGTTTAGCGATTCTGAAGCCTTTGAATAAAGCGTGCCAGACGAGAATCACCACGGCGAGAACCAATAAAGGCAGTTCTAAAAGGGAAATAATAGCTTGAATCATCACAACGACTCTCTTTTCAAAATGATTCTCATCTGTGACAGGGGCTATTAAGGAGAGGAAATAGGGACTATTTACGCTGATCAATAAGCCGCTTGGCATGCGCGCGTCTCCAAGGAAGGATAAATAATATCGCCCAGAACGCCGCAAAAGTAACATCAAGAAGTGAGAGCTGGAAGAGATGAAACACGAATTTCAGGTACTTCCTTCGGTCAGGCTCAGCACGGAATAAGAAAAGCTTCTTGAGGTGGAAGACCATCAGAGTCACCGCCTTTTTAATACTGATTTAGAAAAGATAAAATTCATAAGGTCATTACCAATGTAAGCACAATAGCCAAAATATCTTGTATGCCATATCCAATGATTGTTCCATACTCCAGAGGACTCTTAAGTTGCATGAATCCGAATTTCTTGTACATCGTGAGATATCCATATCTGTACGAAAACATAAGGAACAACCACGAAATGATCTCCACAATCAGCATAGTAATCTTTCCTTGGTCGATAGTGAGGTTGTAGAGATACACCGTCGTGAAGTAGCACACGTAGGCGCCGAATGCGAAAGGAATAGTGGATAAAATGAAACTGGATTCAATTTACAAAATGTTTTTATTTAAACTCAATGGTAGGGTTACCGGAATAAGAAGAACGCGAGGTAAAACTTATTGTCTTTATCGAATTTAGGACTGAAGATAAATCCCTGAAAGCTTGCGTGAAAGGAGATGGGAAAAGTGATTTACTTGAAACACTCGGAGATAGAAATAGAACGGAGCGTATGTGAAGCAACCCATGAAGCTGACCAAAAATCTGGTAAGGAGGAATGGCAGCTTCAGGATAATCAGAATTAAGGGTGTTCGCTGTGTGCTCATAGTAAGAGCGTCAAAATAGATCTTGAAATTAGTTTTTTATCAATCAGATAAAATTTATAATCATTAATCACGGGAGGCATCACTTGATTAAGAAGGATTCCATTAACAAAAAAGGTTACAAGTTTTACTATGAAGGCAGCTAATATGAACTGAGATTTGGTTAGCAAACTGACCTGCAGCGTCGATAGGCTGAACATTTTGGCTGCATGGGTCTGTATTCGTCTGTACCGTTACAAAAACACGTATTGAATGTTAATTCTGATCGGAGTTAAAGGATTACGATAAAACTCATCTCGTCAATTAAACTAATTGCTTCAAAATCCTAAAATCATCAGTTGTATTTTGACAAATTCAAACAGAAATGACGTGTGAAAATCTCATTCATCGTTTGGACAATCCATCTCAAACTAATTGTAAGAGTGCGACTACTCTAACGACTTGAATCCGGGGATCACATCAACAGCAAGGAGAATCTTCCCAAACAAAGAGAACTTTAAGTATATTCAGTTCGAGATAGCTCAGCCTTGCTCAACAGCGATGGCTGTGACATGTTTCAGTCTCCCTCACGAATTATTATAATGAAAATAATCGAAAAACAGGAAAACTAAGGGATTTGAGAAAGAAGAAGGGAGGAGGTCAGGACACAGAAAGGCTGATCTTCAAGGTTGTCAGCTTGAAGGCATTATATTTAGTCATTGATTCAATGCATCAGATTAACCGGTCATACAATGCATGACGATTCAAATCCCAATTCCTGATTTTATTAGATTTTAAAACTACAGGTTTGAATTTACCTTAATAGATCTTAAAAAGGCCCGCAAATCTAAATTAGCGTTAATTCACACTGCAATTCATGCTTCCAGCTTAATTTAATTACGGGTTAATCAACTCACATTAATAAAAATAATCGATCCTCACGATTAACAGCAGCAACTTGCCTGCTAGCTTTTAGGCCTCTCTAGCAAACCTCCTTTTCTTTCAAAATCCTTTCACAAATTTATCTAATGGGAGCCTGTAACTCTGGCGGCACAACTGACGGAAAAGACTTAAACGCTCTCGATTACGAGCAAGAATTGAAATATTTCTATGTGATCACTGTCGTTTTCAACCCTGCTCGCTCTCGCAACCGCATTAAGCTTTACCTCAACTTCAGGAAACAGATGGAAAAATTCGGCATCAAACTCATTACTCTGGAATGCGCCTATGAGAACGCTCCTTTTACAGTCACTTCACCAAACTACGAGCCATACAACATCCAATTGAAGACAACCTCGCCTCTCTTCTTCAAGGAACACCTGTTGAACAAGGCACTCTCGAAACTGCCTTCTGACGCGCGCTATGTCTGCTTAATTGATTTCGAGATCGAGTTCTTGAACCCAACCTGGATGAACGACACTATCAAAGCTCTCCACATGTTCAAAGCTGTCCAGATGTTTGAGGACGTTGTTTATCTTGGAGCAAATGGAGAGACACAAAAGCGCGCGAAAGGGTTTGCTAATGAACTAGCGACGAAGAAAGGTCTTGAAAAAGATGCATTTGACCCTCTTACTCAGGTCGCAGGGTATGGATGGGCATACCGAGCTGAAGCACTAAAGGAGCTCGGAGGTCTCTATGATCAGAGTATCATTGGAAACTCTGAGAAAATAATGGCGTATTGCCTTGCTGAAAGAGTTGATGAGTATGTGCCGGCAGATCTGACCAGAGGATTTAAAGATTCGGCAAAGAACTGGCAAAAGAAAGCAGCTATAGAGTTCAGTTCAGGGATAGGATATGTGCCTGGGACGGTAAATGTTCATTATTCAAGCACAAAGAGGGATAAGAAAGTGTATGAGAATTGGGATATGTTGAAGAAGTACGCATTTGACCCGAAAGAGGACTTGTCTAAGGATGACCAGGGTTTGTACGTGATAGATAAGGACAAAAAAGAGCTTCTGGAGGGTATGACAGACTTTTTCAACGAAATAAATGGTGAGATGATTGATTTATAGAGAGATTCTTGTTCTGAAACTATATGAAAGAAATCCTACATAGTATTTAGTTGAGCATTAGAATGTTCATGATAACAAAGACCATATTAAATAACCAATTCTCCTCTTAGACTCAATAAGAAAGCACAAACAGATAAAATGTGGAATCTCGTGTATTGCATTCAACAATACCTATTGATTGAAGATTTTAGTCGCAATCATTTCAAAATCAATTACAAATTTCTATGAACAATTCGCCTAGATAAAAAAAAAGAGAATAACCTTGGTTATAGTTATTGGTAAGTACCTCGTGTATCTGACAGTGCAATTAGTCAGCAAAACATCCCAAGATAATCCACAACAATTCGTTCATTGATATAATTTCAGAAGGAAAAAAGGGAATATTTTACATCGCGCTCGCTTAGCAGAACCAGTATTACAGCAATGAAACCAATTTAAAAAGGAGTGAAAAGCTCTGACAGCAGAGAACGGTATTGTATTTATCATTACCAATGATTTCCACTACAAAGGACTTGCTGTAAGGCTACCGTGATTACTAGAAAATGTTACAGCTACAGCTTAGCACTTTTTTGCTCGCAGCTTATGAACAATTCATACAATTGCCTATAGTACCAGCTTTCTAATTGCAATCATAAAATCTATCTTCTTGTTTGTTTGTTTTTTTATTATCCTTCTCACTAATACAAAATACTTCAGCGACGAGTTATCTAATATCGTCGGATGTGTTCCACAGTTCGAATTCAGCTAAATTCAATAAACATGTTATTTCTACTTAGAAAAGAAGCGCAGAAATAACTTTATTTTAATCGTTATCGAGCAGCGTAACGAATTCTCCAGTTTCTGAACACACATGAGATTGATTATTTTAGTTAACGGATAAAAATCAAAAACTCCGAAAAATTGAAACTACAGATAGAAAACAGTCGTTTTTGGCAACGGCACTTAGATTTCACACTCAAATAACACCAATAGAGCACTCTCTCCTCTGAACTTCCAAGCTCATTTTCGAAGAAAACAATAGCCATTATTTCCTGTCTGATTTCTCATACTTGCATTGCAGCTGCAACCTCTTTGAATTAATACATTATTTCCTGATAATTTTGAGTTAAAGTGCCAATCTAATGTCATTTAATTCACAAAGACTATGCCCAACCAAATCGACACTGACCATCAGGGTAATACAACCCTCTTTCAAATGTCAGTATAGAAAAAAAAAATTTTCCGGTTAAGTCATTTATATAGAGGCTAACAGGATTTGAAATTCTAACTCACTTTAAATTAATTATTTGGAAAAACAAAACTCATAACAAAAACGAATATGTACGACTCCCATTATCCTCTCATACGAGACGAGGAAGAAGCCCGCAAGCAAAAGCTCTCTGACCTCGTCAGAGAAAGGAGATCAAAGTTTCCTTACGTCGACACAGCGCAAGGAAAAATCATAAACCGCTGGACAGCTTTCATTACCATCGCAGGCAACTTAACAGGACTTCCAATCTTGTTTGGACTTGGGTAAGCTCTAATCCTCAACGCCATCATCAATTTCAACTTCTTACCCTAGACTATACGCCTACAACTTGTATTTGTTCAAAGATATCGTTCCTCAGACCCTCTTGCCTGTAATCTTCATTGCGATTCCATTGTTCATCCTCATCGACCCTATCATCGGTTTTATTTATGGTATTCCTTCATTTTTCTCAAGGGTCTTAACATTTTTCTTTACCCGGCGCAGATCGAATTCATAGAAGACAGAGATCCATAGTTAGAGTGTTATTCATTGTCGCAGGTACCGTTGGCTTGCTATGCTCGCAATACTTCCTATTGAACCAAAACGCCGCAACAAGCCAACCTGCAGCAACCTTCAATGTCAACTTAGCCGTGGCTTTAGTTTCCTACTCCTTACTGTAAGCAATTTGGACGTGCGCTTCAAGCTGAACTTGAAATAACTAGGAACTCAACTTCATTGAAAAATAGCTTCCAGTTTTCTCCTTCTCAAAAGTCCAGAAAGGGACTGCTCTATTTGGAGGGGATTATACAAGCAATCGGCGTGTTCTTCATTGCTGGACTTCCTTTCCTCATTAAAAACGCTCAGCCGGTATTTTATTAAAGCATTGGTAATTGAATTCTAAAATGCATTAGGAATGCGATTGCGACGATGAATGCGCGAATGTTGCTCTTGACGAATGTAAAATCTGCTTGAGACTTTGCCAGAGGTTCATGGACACGACAATCTTCCATTGGGTTACTTTTGGCTGCACAATCGTCTTCGTCCTCTTCAACATCTTCTCCTTGATGTTCATCCATCCCAGAACCGACACCAAGGATCTCCCTCCTTTCTACTCTTTCAACAAGAGGTAAATTACTTCAAATCTTGGAGATCCAAAGTTGCAAATAATGCTGATATCTAGAATCTTCGATTTCTTCAAGAACCAATTCCTCGCGAGCACTGCGTTCATCTACTTGCTGGAAGCACTGGTGATGTTCACACTCGTGATGTGGGCTGGATTTTTCGCCTACAGACAATTCAACACGACAGTAAAATAAGGATAGATAACGAATTTGCCTAATATATTCGACTTGAATAGTCGCTCTGCACTGCTGGAACTTCATTGAGCTTCCTCTGTACTGCAAATGATTACATGATCCTCCTCGTGTTGCTGGTCCTTCTCTTCGCCTTCGTGGCTGCTGCGTTCACCTTGGTTGATAAATACAACATCTTGTGGTACTTATCTACCGCGTTCTCATTCGCCATGGGAATTGGCATTCTCCGTGCCGAGACTCAAGACAAGGGACTCTTCATCGCAGTTTTGGTTGCTGCTGCGTTAGCGTTCTCCTTGCTCCCAACTGCCAAAGCTTACTACGTAAACAATTTTTTCAAATTCTGAAGGCTCTAACTTAATACTAGTCGGATTCCACCTACTATGATGAGTACCGAACAGGCTACGTCCTTCCACAATACTTGGCCTTGTAACTTACCTACAGTGATTTATTCACCTCATCTTTTTTTTTCTTCAAGTCTTTTCAACATGGCCATCAAAATCGCGTTTATCATTGCCATTGGAACAATCATCACCAATACTGATGAACAGATCTATAAGTTTGACGTTCAAGAAACTAACCGAGTGAATATTGTAAAATCAATCACTCTCTAGCCTTTGTTGCTAACACCAAATCACATTTAGGCTGCGGGAACTCTCATCATCGTCGGAACGGTATGTTTAGCTCTGATGAAGATCAGATTAAGCAGATTCCACCTGAAGGTCTTCGATAAAATCCAATTGGCCATCCAGAGAAACCGTGGCGATACCGCCATCGATGAAACTATCACCTTCTCTGATCCAATCACTGGCCAGCAGATCCGCCGCCCTCTGATCCCAAAACCTCATGAGGATATCAGAAATATGCTCTATCTCGATAACTTCGCAAGAACTTCGGAATTCATCAAGGCCTATAGAGGAAAATACGACATTCTCAAAAGAGATGCTACCATTGGCTTGTGGTTTGGCATTTTGATGAGTCTCATTGGGCTCGTGTTCTCGATCGTGCTTAATAATTACTACGTGACGCCATCTGGCTGGTTCCTCCTGCTCCCACTCCTCGCGTTCGTTATTGGGCTCTATATCATCATTTACACTGCTAACGTGAGAACAACGGCATCCATTCTCCTCAACAGCGAAGCGAGAATCGACAAAGATTATTTCAACAAGTATTCGTTCTACAGAAAACAATTCGAGCAACTGAAAATTTGAGAAGATTGATCGTAGTTCTATGCTGACTTGTATGTCATTAATTGCTTTTATGAACGATAATGTGTTACAACATACATGATTAAGTATGCTTACGATTGAATCTTCAATACAAAATCAATTAAATTTTCTTTTTGAGTATTCAAAGAAGCAAGTTAAGGCACAAATCATCAAATATGTGCCTGAGGGGAGGCTCTAAGTAATCTAATGTTAATTATCAACTACTTCGCTGATGCTCACTCAGGAGAAGGGGCATATTTCTTCATTTAAGCACTCTGAAAGATTATCTTCAATATTGATAGTCAGTAAGAGTGGAGAATGATTAACAAATTAGGAGAATTCTAAAGGAGAACTTTACTATCGTATAAGCAATTCGAAAAAATTTTATCAAGAAAATAGACTCTCCAGTTGTCAGACAGGGAATTATTATTAACAATAAGGCCTAATTACCGTCAAGTCAAACGATCAACCAAAAAAGCGAACCACTCAAAAAAATTTCTCAGTGATCTGGTCTCTTAGCGAAGCCCGAAACAGCGTTTGACCAATTTTGATGATGGCTGACTCTTTTATCTCATAGAATTCCTCCAGGAACAACCACGTTCCATTTGTGCTGGGCTTCTCTTCCCAACCGTCGGATAGATACCAAGCATTGTCGATATACTCAAACGCGCACTGATATCTCGATAAACTATTCCCTTCGAACTTCACAGCGCAATCATTCATCCGCCCGACTTTCACAACGCTGTTTTCTTTTAAAAAATTGTATTTTTTTCCAAGTTTTGGCCCGTCTAAAAACTTCAAAGTAAGCGCATCCTTCGGAGCCTTTTCAAGGTCAGGCAAAGATTTTTCCTTAATCCCCTCGCTTATTGAGAGAAGAACATGAGAGTCGCTGAATGACATGATATATCCTGACTTTATTTTGATTTTGTTCTCAACCTTGATGAAAGTTCCGGAGCCATCGCCTAAATCTTTTAAGGCATATTTCCTTGTCATCGGATTGTATTTTAGCATTGAGTGTCTCATTCCCACTGTCTCATCGTTAAGAAGCACGTCATTCATAAGCTTCTGCTGAGAGTTTTTCGTTGAGATTTTGTATTTCTGTGATCCGAAGTATGTTATTCCATCTTTCTTCCCTCTGCCACCCTTAGCAAGGCCACCTGCGTTGATTACAATCTCAGTGCCAGCAGGAAAGGTTTTCCCATCGATAACTGTTAGTGTCAGCACTGGAACTGAGATGATATCTTCCAAGGAAATTTTAATAGACTTTGTCAATTTTCCATTTGCATTGCGGGTCGAGTAAGTCTGGGAGATAGCGCTGGTAATGTTTTTAGTTCTGGTTGCTTCGTTGTCGGTAGTATATTTTCTGAGAACAGTTGTGTCTGGCTCTTTATTCTCGGAAACGCAGCAATTCAAAAAAAAAGCCTTCAGTCTCAGCATGAGGAGTTATTCGGTGTATTAAAATTTAGTGTATTTATATTGTTGTGAAATCTTCTGTTGATTTTTAATTGCGATTAAAATCTATATTCGAGAGTGAGGTGTAATTGTCGTGACTCATTGAAAGCGGGCGGGCAATATGGAAATTTCATAATCACAGAATTGCATCGAACAATGCTCTTTCAATATCATTAGATGAATTGTTTCACTCGTCAGATAATTAATCCGCCGCATAAGTAATTCTTAAAATACATCATAGTTGGAATCTGGCAACCATTTGTTGCCTGTGGTCTCTCGAATTGTTAAGGATTATGAGCTCTAATAAACAAAGGGGCATCTTTCTGCGAGAATTTAGATAAAAACATGTGGGTTCATTCATCCTAATGTTAGTTATGTTGTGGGTTAATAGAGTCTATTTGGAGATTTAAAATAGTTCAGAAGATTTCGTAACTTTAATAAGCTCCTTCATTTCCTTGAGTTTCAAGAAAGAGAGCCGGTGTCTGATGTTTACATGCTTCTCCTCACTCAATCCTGAGCTAACTTGCTGAATATTAGATGATCATTTGGCCAATATTTCAAAATTTCCATTGTCGATATGCAGCTCTGAACTAGAGAACAGAGGCATTACAATGCTGAACTGCGATATCGAAAATCCCTCTTTGAGAGCATCCCACTCAGCACATTGAGAAAATTAATGAAATGTGAATAATAAAACGCCTTTCCTATCAGCCCATTAAAAATTAATATATCAATTCTATTTAATCTCATTCTGAAAGAGTACCCTGAAAATATTTAAAAATCCATTGTAGTTCAAAGATTCCTTTCCTATGATATCAACACGCGCTGCGAAATTCATTCCTAACGACAAGCTTGAGAATAGATTCGAAGTGCTCAAAGGGCTGAGGCAATCCGACGCCATCGTAGTGTATCAAGCCAAGGAATATGCTAACAATTACCAGTATGTCATCTTTGAAACGAGGATTTCTTCTGATAAAGGCATCCTCAGTCTCGAGCGAGCTATGGGAGAACTCTCCAAGATCAATCATCCGCACCTCTTGAGGATAATACTGTGGTCCTATCTAATTGAAATTTCAGGAAAAAAGCAGGGCTATAAAATCTGGTTCCTTTACGAATTTTTCAAGGAGAATCTCGCTGACCTGATTGCCAGTCGAGCAAAAACCACTTCCCATATCGGGGCTGGACAACTATACGCATTTATGAGTGGGTGCCTAGGCCTGTTTCATTATTTGAAAGCTAACAGCATTCCTCACAAGCCTATAAAGCCTAGTAATTTTTTCACAACGAATGAAGGGTTTGCGAAATTCGACGGCATTAGCGCCAACCACGTCAATGATTTGTGGGAAAATTCCTTCACTGTAGATAAGAAGTATCTAGCTCCCGAGTTAAAAGACAAAACAACCGGCTCGAACCCAATTGGAGATGTGTTCTCGCTTGGATTAGTGTTTCTTGAGCTGGCTTCATTGAAGCTAATCGAAGGCTCGAAGGATCTTGAAAAGAATATCAAGACTCATCTGAAGGATATCGAGGAATATTACCCAAGAGAACTGATCAGCATTATAAAGAGTATGCTAACAATTGATCCCACGGGGCGGCCTCCATTCGGGGAGTTAGATCTGAAGTTGAGGGGCTATAACGCTTCTAAATTCACGAATTTTGTGAAAGGAAAAGTGACTTTTGATACTCGAATAGCTGAAGAAGAGGAATCGAAAGACAGTGGGAGCTCAGAGCTGGTAATAAGCGAGGAAACGCTCAAGTTTCGGCAGACTGTCTTTTTCTCAGAGATAAAAAACGAGTTTTTCGGCTTTAGTCTGGTGAATCTGGCGCACATTGTCACTCAGAACCAGCCGCTATCCTCGTATATTATCCCGAAGGGGCAGCGAGCCTTGAATTTGTCTAATGGCAGGATTTTTATGGTCGGAGGAAACGAAAAGGGCGTGAATTTCCACGAGTATGATACGTCGAGAAGGAAAGTTATCGATCTTAAAGCAATGAATGAGAAATCGCGCTTATATCCATCTTTATGTGCGACAAAGACTCATATTTATGTAGGCGGTGGCCAAGCTTTGAGTGGAGAACAGCTGAGCTCGTTCGAGGCTTACGAAATCGAAAGCAACACTTGGAAGAAGCTTGCTCCTTTATCCCAACCAGCGATTGATTTCGCTCTTTGCGCTGTGAATGATGCCTGGATTTACAAGATAGGTGGACGATCGAACGATACAATCCTTAATTCTATTGAAAAATACAGCATTGATGATAACCTCTGGATACCAGTGACACCTAAATACAGTAGTAGAGTAACAGGGTTCAAATTCTTGGCTGGCTCGCACGCTGTTCAGATCAATAAAAACGAAATTTTCATATTCGGAGGCTACGATGAAATTGGGTCGAAGAATTCAACATTCGTGCTGAATTTCAAATACAAAGACGAGGAGCAAATTCTACATATCAATTCAAACGCTCCTAAAGATAAAGAAGTTCTCAGAGGAACGCTAATTCCTACCCAAGCTCTTTGCCATAAAGACGAGATTTACTTCTTAAAGGAAAGCGGTCCAATGCTTTGTTTAATGAGTTATTCTGCTAAGAATGGGTGGGAAGAAGTGAAAATGTTACCAATTAAGTAATATTGTAAAGTAAGATTCCTCCATTGTGTTCTCAAGAGCTTGGATTGTGAAATTAACCTACACTCATTTGTTATCAAGGCGAGTTTAATACTTATTTTATGAGTAGGTAAACAAACTTTCTTCCTGAAAATCATTTGAGAAATTCTCAGAATCCTAGTTGTACATAACCTTAGTATGTGATGGACTTAATAGAGTCATGTCTCATATGACTCGGAAAGAAATTACGGAATTGCACCGTACCTCAACTCTCCTTCATTAATTTCTCACTTTCAAAGCATTTTACTTAGATTTTCCATAAACCGGTTGTTTTTAATCATTTTTCTCTTTTTTCAGATCTCAAGACAGCAAGAGAAACTCAATTATGAAATAATTATGCATAAAAACTCATCGACTTGAATTTGTTATTCTAATATTTTACCGAAACTGAAATTTGAAACGAGCGAAGACTTGGAAGAGAGCATACTGTCATTACCTACTTGCTTTTCTTTTTCAGCACAGAACTTTGGATACTCAAGCGCTAAATAATCTGAGAACGACTGCTTCTGTAGTTGAAAGTCGAAGGCAAACTCTTTCGGATTCCTCAGGTACTCTCTGCAGTAAATCTTGAAGAACTTTTCAATAAGCTTATTTGGATTGACCTCGTAGCTCGGGTCTATCTGCGATTTATCCTCCTTCGAACCCCTTAGCTTCATAACGTAGAAGAAAGTGATGAAATTTATATCATAAATCAATTGGCAAAATCCAGCGCCAGTGAAGTCAGTTATTTTGAAGTTCTTTTTCATGAGGAACATATTCAGCCCGTTCAAATCGAGGCTAAGCTTTTCGATATCGTTTTTGGAGATCATTGTAGCGAAATCCTCGTAATCGATTTGAGGTTTTCCTCGGCTCTCGGATTGCAGATATCTGAGGCAATATTCAACCAAGAAAAGAGTGTATAGCAGAGATTTTTGAAGTAACCGGTTCTTTAGTTTTTCAGGCAAGAGAGGCTTGAGTATCGAATCGACTCTATCTAGGTTGTATATTAGCTGCACTGCTGCTGGAGATGGAGCTTTGATCTCAGCGGTGTCACCCTACACAGAAAAAAAAATAAAATAAAAGAGGATCCATCTAGGGCTGAGCAAAAAGATTACTTTTGCAAGATATTGCGGGACGTTTTCTGCAAGGGCTTTTGGAATCTTCCCAATTACGTGGTGTTTATTGAATGCTATCGCAAGCTTTTCGAGTTGGACGCTGACTCGCTGCATTATTGGAACCCAGCTAGATTGGGTTTAGAATAACATGATAGTTGGAAGGAAGTTTACATGTTGCTTTTTGAGTGCAATTTCTTGAATTTTAAATAAGAGAGGGCATTCAATTCATCGGTTAAAATTTTCGAATAGACATAGCTCGTAAGCCCTGTCTTCAAAAACTCATCTGATGTCGTAGCCGAAGCCATCAAATGCTATAGTATCATCCGTCAAGTTATCAATTGCCAAAGGTAACATACCTCGAAGTGTGAATCCCAAAATTTGGTTGCTAAATCCACGAATCTCAGAATCAGAGTTGCATAGAGATGAGCTGAAAGCACAGGCATTGTATCTAAGTCCACAGTAGCATAGCATAGGTCTTTTATGATAATATATCATTTATAAACGTATAAGTAGGAGGTCTTGTTACCGATTATCGTGAAGAGGGAATTCCAATATAAGTTGATGCTTTTACTAAACTTGAACTCGAAGTCTTTGCTCTGGATGATCTCATAGACTTTAAAACGCTCGTAGTTTGGATCAATGTCTCTCAAAGTGAAATCTTTGGAGTTGCTGAAGCTTATTTCATTAGGCGAAAAGCTCATTTTTTGTGCGCTTCTTCTCCCGAAGTTTTCAGGCTCTCGAACTGGGACCTCAGTGAACAGGTTAAGTGCATGCGCTTCGTTGTCGTAGTCAAGCAGATCGACGAGTTGATGCATGAAAAAGACTTTCCACTCTTCGTTTAAGAGACAAATGCGTAAATTTTCGGACATTAGTTCAAACATTTCATCCAGAGAAAGCTAACATTTGTTTCGACAAATGAATAAAAAGTAAATAACTTTTGACTTACTTCAATATCGGTAATAGGGAGTCTTTGAAAGAAATTGCTGATATTCATTCCGGCTTCTTCGATTGACGTTATTTGATCCATGACGACTTTAAAGAGACTCACTATATGCGTTGAAAATAGCAAAAAGTCCCCAACTTGGTTAAAAAGTTACTTGAGGTTTCGAGAGTGTTTCCTCCGAAAATGAACGACGAAATGTTAACATAGAATTTCTGGGCTTCAGCATATAACCAAGTGGTAAAACTTGCCATTTCGCCCTGTGGTGGCTTATCCTTAGACTAGCAAAACTCGTCAATCAAGGAACCAAGGATAAAGGTGCGCTCACAATGAAGAGTGACTGGAATTCAGTGAGGGATTTCTTCAAGAAATCACAAAAATCTGATGCCAGTTTCCTAAGTGCTTCGCTTTCGATTGCACGTATATTTTCTGTTGACACTTTGAAAATATCCTTCATTCAAAAGGCTTGGTAAACAACCACGGTTTTTCGTAAGGCAATACCTCATATCTTCTACTTTGGAAGTTTAGGTACGCAATGACCGCCTTTTGTCTTTGTTCAATTTTATTCAGTATTTCCAAGAGTTCTTGATAGTTGGCATTCCCTTCAGTCGGTGATTCCTAACCATAAGTCGATATCATTCTCATCACTCCTGCAAAGAAGTAGCTATTACAGTGAGGTCAGTCATGATCCCATCAACAAGTCTGCGATAGCAGCTATCAATACTCTTGCTATTTGCAAATTGTAATCATTACTACTGCATCGCGCACTATTACCTCGTTTCAAAGTCTTCAAAAGCATCATTCGCATTGTTTGAAGTCCTAAGCTCATCTAGCTTGAAAAATATGCGGCTGCACTCTTTATATTTTTTCTCATATAGAGCAATTTCGAAGCTGTCCAACATCTCTCTGACCTGCTCGGTCAAATCAACTTAACAAACATTACGATGATGCTCTTAAGAGGATATTTAGGTCATACCAGAGAATTTCGTTGGGCTTGTGGAGGTAGCAAGCGTGCTTCTTTTCTTTTTGAGTTGCTCGAGGATATCTTCCTCATCAACGTCATCAATATCATCGTCGAAGAGGTCTGATTTCCCTCCCCTCTTCTTTTTGAGGTTCATGACAAAGCGTTTTTCTTCAATCAAAATATCCTCAAGTATATTCAAAACTTCATCGTATTGACTAAACTGCTTCTTCAGATTGCTAAAGAAGCTCTGGACGTTGCTAATATTATCGCTGAGGCTGATAAACGTTTTGTAATTGTTGTAAATCAGCAATTTGAGGTCCCTCTCAGCGTTTTGTTTCTCCTTCGAGTATTTTTCCACCATTTTCTTAACGTTTCCGGCATCTTTAAAGATATCATCCAGAATTCTTGGTTGGAAGATCAACTGATGAAAAAGTACGAGGGATTTTACGCTTGGATATCTTTTTGGTCGGATTCTTTTAGCTTATATTTCTCTGACAACATATCAAAGGAAATTTTTTTACGAGTGAAAAGATAGTTTAATGATTTTATTTTGCTACGAAACTAGTTAATCGAATTTCCTTCTTATTACCCTATGGAAATTCATTATGAGTATCTGTAATTCCTTATAATGCTCTATTTTATGGTGTACTGCAATTAAGAGAGAAAAGGAGTTAACATAGCACAGGCAATTGTTAGCTGCGCGAAAGAATCAAATCAAAGAGGTCCAGACATTTTGATATAGGGACGATGCACAGCAATAGATTTGCTCTCGAATCAAATTTTTCATGTGTACATACTCTTCTGAAAAATGCCTAGGATTGAAATTCATTTTTTTGTGGGAGGGGGGTCTTGTTGTGATTTCGTGTTCCTTTGATTAGCAGAAGGCTGAGACTTCTGACAGACTGAAGGTCCATGACAATTCTTGGTTGAGTTACCGGAGAGCCCATAATCCAGAAAATATTGCTCATTGTGAACTTGGGCTAAAATCTCTTTATCAAGTGAACTAGCCAAGACTTCTTTCGTTCGATTTCGAAAGAAAACATGCACATAAAAACACTATAAAAACTAAATGAAGCCATTAGAAGATACTACATATCTAAGAGTCTAAATAGGGAAAAATGCCAGACTGCCCTAGAAGCACTCACTTCATAGCAAAATATCAACTATTTCCCCTAAACTCTCTTTCTTTTTTCAATAATTTCGTTTTGGTAAATGCACTGCCAAAGTTATGATCGAAGTAATAAGAATGCTATAAAAAATTGCTGGTGTACTTTCGAATTTTAAATTATTTCCTCAGCTCTTCAATATCGAATTCTACATTATATTTTCACCGCAAATTTCAAAATACTAGCAATAAAAAAGGCTACTTAAACTTGAAATTCTAAAAGAAACCAACGTTAATTTTTGGCGGAATAAAATGAACATTCGATACGAACCTGAGCAGATTCCTTCCTCGACAGAATCAAGGTACGAACTCCAACAGTTTCATGATGGAAGGCCAAGGAATCTCGACTACGATGCTGAATCCTTTCTCTCAACTCTCCCTCCTGGTGACCTGGACACTCATGACGATCAAGGCGAATTTTCACAGGACTCAATCCCATTTGATGATGATAATGGCAACAAATCGCCTCTCACCTCCGATGACTCTCTTGATCTCGACCTTGAAGACCTTGCCGATCCAGCACCAATGCCTACGAAACATGACAATGAGGCATTGTTAAAAGAACTGATCGAACCAACGAAACCATTCGATGTGGTACTTGAAGGAAAACAGGTCTATTTCCCTCGTCAGCCGTATAAAGTACAGGAAGCTTTCATGAGAGAAATGATCAAAGGCATTGAACATGGCAAACACTGTCTGCTTGAGTCTCCCACAGGCACAGGAAAGACTCTGAGTCTTCTCTGCGCTGCTTTAGCTGTCCAAAACTCTACAGAAGGAAAAACAAAGATTATTTACACTACAAGAACGCACCAACAGATCAGAAACGTCATCGATGAACTTAAAAGAGTTCGGCCTTACTATCCCCATGTTAAGTTTGCTGTTTTGGGGGCAAAGCAGCATTGCTGCGTCAATGAGAAGGTAGCAAAGTACCGAGGTACCCGTTATTTCGACTCTATGTGCAAGATCAAAGTCGGAAAGAAAGCCTGCAAATTTTATGGGAATACAATGCGAATGAAGACTGTAGAAGAGGAAATTGAAGAGGTTATTAAAGCCAGCGGCAAATTAGAACTATTGAATGATGAGATAGCGAAAAAAGCCATTAAAAAAGAGGTCGAAAAGAAAAGAAGAGACAATAAGAAAGATACGAACCTTATCAAAGAGGTAGGGAAAAGGTTCGCTCAGTATCTCGATAAGGTTCGTGACATCGAAGATCTCAGAGTTGAAGGGATAGAGAACACGTTTTGCCCTTATTTTATGCAGATCGCTCTGAAAGATCTCGCCAATTTCCTGATTGTTCCTTATGATTATATCTTCGATCCGTTGGTGTTGGATACTCTGGAGATAAATATAAAGGACTGTGTCCTTATAGTTGATGAGGCACATAACTTGAAGAAGAAAGCTGAGGATGGCTTGTCGTTCGAGGTGAATATTAAGGATTTTGATGTTATGCATGACGATTTAGATGCTCTAAAGCACAAAATACGTAAATACGAGAAAGCTAGATCAGAAGGGTTGCGTCCGCCTCTGACGTTTAAAACCACTCTGGAAGATATTGAATACATAAAGTACAAGATCAATAGGATCAGGGCGAATTTTAAGAGGGAATTGGAAAAATTAAAAGCAAAGCACGGAAGGGCTGGCAACAATGATAAATTCACTCCACCAAAGACGGCTAATGGTAGAGGAGGTGGTATCCCAGGAAACGCATTTATGAATCGATTCCACAATGATACCTCTCAAACGACCTATATGTCAACACAGGCAGGTGTAATAACACAAACACAGCAAACGCTCGGAAATTATTTCCAACCATCAAGAGGGAAGTTTGGACATAATAATAGAAATTCGACAAACACACAAATTTCAGCAACACAAAGCCCATACAAAAGAGAAAATTCTGGCTACGACGAAGAGAAAAGAAATGTTGGTGAAGCTTTGGACGGAAAGGTTATCTTCGATATTTTCGAGCTCAGCAGCAGCCCAAGCGGCTCCAACTTTTATAGCAGGGAACTTCTCCAGGAATACGTTACCAAAATGCAAGAAGAGAACCCTGGCTATAACCCAATGGGTATCATTGACACGCTGAAGAGATATTTAGACTCCAATCAACACAAAAAAGAGCTACCTGGAATTGCTGCAATCGGAGAAGCAGTAGACTTTATGTTGAAAGTTGACCATGCATGGAAAGAGAGTCTATACGTCCCAATGATTGAGCGAAAAATCAAATTGATGCTGGAATGCATTGAAAAGCTGCTCTTCTTATTCCAAAAAGACATCTTGGGAGGTATCGGCAACAGCCAGAGAGCTGATCATTTCTCGTACATCAATGCGTTCAAAACTTATATGGAGTACTCTCCAGACGATCCAAACACCATCAAGATTTCCCTTTGGTGTTTCCATGCTGCTCCGTACATGAGAATGCTAGAGGATCGCAAACCAACCGCATTTATGTTTGCCTCAGGGACGCTAACTCCTTTTAATTTCTATGAGTTTGAGCTGGGTTTGAGATGCGATTATAAGCTAAATAATGCTCATGTTATTGATTCAAAGAAGCAGATTTATAGCGCAGTGATAAACAAAACCGCCCAAGGCACCGATCTCAAATTTACGTACGAAAATCGTAAAGATGAAAAAACCCTCCTTGAGCTCGGAGACTCAATAGTAAATTTTGTGCAGGTGATTCCGAACGGAGTCGTCGTGTTCTTCGCGAGCTATGACCTGCTCTACCAGTGCAAAAGGCTATGGAGCATAGACAGTACTACGCCTAGGAAGACGTCCATTTTTACAAGGATCTCTCAGAAGAAAAAAATCTATTTTGAGCCCAAATCGACGACTCAGATGAATAAATTGATGGAAGAATTCAAAGAGGACGCCAATAGCGAAAAAGGAGCAATACTCTTTGCTGTGTTTAGAGGCAAAGCCAGTGAGGGCATGAACTTCTCCGATAACATGGCAAGGTCTGTGATGATAGTCGGGATCCCCTATCCGCCGTTATATGATCCTAAAATAACGCTTAAAAAGAATTATCTAAACTCCATTAAAGACACTCCCAACATGGTGAAACCGATTCGAGGCGATGAGTGGTACGAGATGGAAGCGTTGGTTGCAGTAAACCAAGCTGTTGGAAGAGTCATCCGGCATAAGAACGATTTTGGGACGATTTTGTACTACGATTTGAGATATAGCCAGCAGAAATTCACAAAATATCTCCCAAAATGGGTACTCGATAACTTCGATCGGTCCGAGCAGTACGGAGCTGTGATCAAAAAGCTAAGTGGCTTTTTACACCAGAATCCTTATAGGTTTCCTGAAGCGCTTCCTCCGAGTGAAAACGAGAGACGAATAGAAGAAAAAGAAGAGGAAAAGCATGAACCTACAGAAAATCCTATGGCAACTCCTGTGAAGGATGCCGGTATTGCGTCTCAAGTAGTTCAGCAACCTGAGGTAAAATTCCAGTCTGCTACAGCTATGCTATTCGAACGTTCCCAAAGTCAACAATTGAAAAATGAAAATCTCTTAAGACGAGAGGCACTTTCACCCGGAGCTATGAAAAAATTCCAATTTTTATTAGTAAAAAGCCCAACCCAGATGAGTCAACAACTATTTAGTCCGGCTAAAAACTCGCAACTCTAATTATTTATTGAACTATTTGAGCTAGTTTATCCTAAGGCATTGGAAAATTAAAGGTTTCCTCATATTGTATATCATAATAATTGGGCTTAAATCTAATGTAAATATAATCTTCACACCTTCAAACCAACTTCTCTCTATTAGTAAATTCAAAGGGTACTTACCAGCAGTTGCAGTAAGCTCTCTCGAAGCATAATGCATTCTTTTTAATCAGGTATAGATAATCGCAGAAACACTTGTTAAATGAAAAGGATACAAAAGTCACAATAGAAGATAAAAAAATTAATTGGATTTTTTTGGAATGAGCTCATTCAAGCTTGAAACCGTAAAAGAAAACATTACTAAGTTGGTGACAGACAAGAAGACCCTCAAGGTGTTCGGAATCATCGGTGCCCTCTACGCCACCAAGCTCACCCTCGAAGGACTCTGCTTTTTTTACAAAACATTTTTACGAGGCCAACATAATCTCGTCGAACGGTATGGAAGAGGATCTTGGGTGCTTATTACTTCCCCAACCTCGCTCCTTGGAAGAGCTTTCGCCTCTGAGTTCGGTCGCCTCGGGTTCAACCTTTGCTTGGTTGGAGAAAACGCTGAAAGGCTCACTGAATTAGAGCAATCACTCAAAAAGGAATCACCGGCCATTCAGGTGAAATTGATAGAGCAAAAGTTTGAAAACTCCTTGGAAGAAGGCTTTTTCGATGCTCTCTTTGAGCAACTCAAAGGCCTCGACGTCTCGGTCTTAATAAACAACGCTATTTTCTCAAGCGCCTTGGATGTCGTGAAATCCCGACCTCAACTCCTTCTCTCGCAGTCAATATCAACGCTTGTTCCAACAACAATCTTGACACAGAGACTGCTGACTCATATGCTCGCGAGAGAGAAACGCTCAGCAATCATTAATATTTCTTCAATCGCAACGGTCAAGCCCAAGCTCTATTCTTCGGCATTCACTGCGAATATGATTTTTGATGATTATCTTGTGAGAGCCTTGAATCATTTTTACGGGTACAAAATCGACTTGCTCTCAGCGAGGTCAGATGAAGTTGAACCTCACAGCGATCCAATTGAGACCGTTCGAAGCACTCTTAGAAGCCTAGGAAGGGAAACGATTGCATATAGCAACTGGAAACATCAACAATAAAGATTTGGTATCTCTCTATAGAGTGAGTTGTCCCCATGATATGCATATAGAATTGATACTTTGAACACGTTGCTCGATCTTTTTATGAATGAAAATTTACGGACAGCATCAACTAATAATGTAACTAGAATGAAATCATTAGTGAGATGTGTAGGACCGGCTTTATCGTACATAGATTTCAAAAAAAGCTGTATCATACGTAGAAAGCTCTAAAAGAAGGAAAGTAGTAAAGACGTTGGCAGTAGAAAGAAGAATTAAAAATTAAAATTGACTGAGTTATACAATCTGACATGAAAAAGTGGGAGGACCAAAACAAGGCTAAATTGCAACAAAAAAAGCAGCCAAGCACTAAGCCAGCGCTGCCCAAGCTCAACCAAAGGACTAGCAATGATTCGAAAGCAACAGAAATGAGAAAAACTTTCGGAACAGGCAATTTTGTTCATTCTGTGAATTCTCCGCAGCAAACGAATCAGTCATACAATTCGCGCAGTCCAGGATCAGGATATTCAGATTTTTTTGATTTTGAGAGTATCGATTTTGATGAAGTACCGATCTACAAGCTCTTGAAGCACTATGGGCTGCAGCAATATGCGAGAGTAGGTTTAAATGATGAGATTATTGTTACAAAATGTAAAACTAGGCGCTTATCTCACGTGATTATGGATACGACTTGGGAAAGTTCGCTAGACTCACAAATCAAGAGTTGGACTCGCTGATGCATGAGTTAAAAGTACTTACAAGTCATCGCCCGAAATTTCATTCGCTAGCTCGGCAGATTCAGCAGGTTTTGAGTCCAGTTGTGCAGGTTGCTTACTTTGGTTGGGTTATTTAGATCTGCAGCGAGATAGAACAAGAGGCAGCAGCTATTTTCAAAGGAACTAATCGGAACAGGAGCCTGCCAAGAGCGACAAAGACGTCTCATGATGTTGCGAGAACAAGTTCACAAAATTCGATGGGATCTAATAAGCCTAAAAGGTAAGTAACTCTTCGATTAGGCTTCACATTCAAATTTTGACAATTGCTTAGTCAAGGAAGCCAAGGGAGCCATCTTGCTCACACGACGACTGTTACTACAACAAGCGCGGGAGTCAAAAAACCACCACTGCACGGCACTATGCCTCCTCTAGCGAAACCAAAAGCAAAGAACGAAGTTCGAACGGAAAATGTAAAGAAAAATACTGGTGGTGGACCTACAACGAAAAAGAAGAAAAACAAAAAAATTGAAGGTAAATAGCATCATTTTTTCTCTCATTGAGCGCTTTTTCTGCTCTTTAGAAATCGGATTTGATTTTTTTAAAGACTCTGAGTCCGTTGACGATGCTTTTGCTAAGGCGCTCGAGCAAATCTTGGAAAATTATCAAAGTTGATTGAGTTTCTTCCTCAATTTTCTTAATTTTCCCATTTGAATATTAGAGGAAGTTAACGATGGGACTTATGTAGTCAAACGTACTAACTCCGGCATTAAGAACACTTCAAGCGATAAAAGGCCGTTAGAAATGAAGCAAGAAAGTGAACTGTTTAAAAGAAAGAGCACCTCTGAATCTGACAGCTTCAAAAAGGGACAGCCCAAGGTAAAGCATTTTCGTTGGCCACTTTCTCAACACAACCCAGCAGATGATGAAGATAGGCAGCATCAACTCCTCACAGGCGGACCACGACTGTGTTGACGTTTTTACAGATGATTCTGAGCAAAACGGCGATTCTTCAAACCACACCAACACCCATTCTACTGCCCGAACAACAACCAACAACACAAACGACCACAAGCAGACTGCGACCAAGCTACAAACATCGCACAGCCAAAGCCAAGAAATAAAAGAATTTGACCAGAAATCAACCAAGGATGTCAAAATTGCGGATATCTTATCAAGCTTCCAACCCACGCAAAAAATCTCGTCTCAAGAGAACAAACTTTTGACCAAAGAAGCTGAACCGAAAAAACCTGCTGAAAGGCCTGTGAGACTAGATCCATTACCGCAAATAAAACGCATAGACAAGATAATTTCCCAAGATGATAGTCTTGCACCGAAGAGCAATATCCTGAGCATCGTTGAGAAGAATATCGCAGCCAAGGACCTCACAGCCGATACGCTAAACAAAGAGCTCACTAAAATCAAAGATTTGTACGCTTCTTTCGATGGAGCGAAGATGACTTCGACTTTAGTGAACCTTGATATAGAGGAAATGTGTTTCTGCTTATCCTGTGCAGTTAATAAACATATTGGTTACTTTGTAGAGAACGTTTATTCTCCCGAGTATCTTGAATTTGTGAAAAAGAGCTATTTTGTTTATAAAGAAACCCAAGCACAATTGGAGTTGCAAAACGCGCTGGAAGCGCAGCAAAACAAGAGCCCAATAAGCGTTATTGGGGCTGATAATCAAGTTACAATGAATGCGGATAAAAGACAGATTCTCAGCGGATTGAAGCAAAACAATCTTGTGGAACAGGTAGCGAAGACTGAAGAAACAGTCTCCAATAATAAGAATACACGGAGTAAAAAGGATCTCTATGATGAGAAGAAGAATAAGAATTCGCCTTCTAAAAAAGAGGAAATAATAGAGGAGGTGAAGGAGGTTATTGTCGAGGAAACTGAGACTGTGAAAGAAGAAACTCACTCAAAAGAAGAGAAGAAGTTGGATGAACAACACCCGGAGACCCAGCAGGTTGAAGACCAAGCTCCAAGGCTCGGTGAGGAACCGGATAAGAGAGATCTTTATGATTTCGCGAACCCTGGTGCCTTTGAAAATCACCCTTTTCAAGGAAATATGCGTCCAATGTTGAGAAGGTCTGGCAGCGATCCAGACCGTCGTGCGCCAATGGAAAAAGTTGAGTTCATGGATGATATGCAAGAGTACCATCCTCCATACTACTCCTACTACGAAGAACAACAAGAAGAGATTGAAGAGGAGATTTATCCCGAATATTATGAGTTTTATAGACCGTACCAGCTTGCTCCTATCAGCGAAAGGACGATCGAGCAAAGTGAACCCTCTAAATCCAATCATAATAGCCAGCAATTGGAAAAAGTTGAAAACCAAGAAGAGCAGAACCCTGACCAACAGCCGAATGATCCGGACTTGGAAAACTTCCTTCGTGAGTCGCTCCGCGAATCTGTGATGCTCACCTTGCAGAACGAAGGAAGGCAGAAAAAGACTGACAAGGAGGAAGTCGTTGAGCCAAAAGACGAGGCCATCGAATCTCAAGATAATCCTCTGGATATGCAGGAGCATGTCCCAAAGGAGGACGAAATACTGCAAAGCACGCTTGAATTCTCTTTCGTTTCGAAATACACTCAAGCTGATGATTTAGATTCCTCTCAAATCGATATGGACTATCGAAAGCGAGCTATTTTTGAACGAACATATAATGATAAGCGCTGGAGCGAGCAAGACTTCTTGAGAAGTAAATGCATCAAAGCTTTTTATTCACTAACAATTGAAATTTTGCAGGAATTAACTCAAACGTTGATCCCAACATTATTTCTGACTACTGCAAGAGCGTAATCATCACCTCAAAAATGGAAAGAGAAGTCGTGATCATCGCGCTGATTTACATCGAAAGACTAATTACAAGAAATAACCTCTACCTTAACCCTGCTAACTGGAGAAACACAATTTTTGCCGCACTCATCATCGCTTCCAAGGTATCTTTTTAATAAATTCTTACTCTGGTAACTCAACTAAAATATATTTAGATTTGGGATGATGAGTCCTTCGAGAACGACAACTTCGCAAAGGCCTTTCCGGCGTTTAAAGTCAGAGACATTAACACAATTGAAAGAGTGTTTTTGGATTTCCTTGATTTCGATATTGTCGTCAGCTCTAGTGAATACGCGAAATACTACTTCATCCTCCGAACATTCGCAGAAAAGAATAAGAAAAGCTTCCCTCTGCGCGCTTTGGATGTAAACACGGTGATTTCGCTTCAAAGGAACTCTAATAAGGCGTCTCAAGCTCTAAAAGCTATGTACGCCAACTCTCTTAACAAAACTCTCTGAAAGAGTGCCTTAATTCTCCTTGCATCAATATGATTAATATGTTAAATTACAACATTGAATGTTGAATGTGAGTTATTTGGCTAATTTTCAAAAAGTTTTTGAGATTAATCCATAAGTGATGTCCTTTTTATCATCGTTACACTCTGATTTCCCCAGAAATTACCTCGGTTCCAAAGCCATGACATCTCAGCTTTTTTTTCTAGTTAACACTGAATTCTCCGATTATCACTCCAAGATGAGCGGATTTACGCTCGTTTTTCTTCCTAGCATCAGATTTTCTGCCTTTATTCTGCTTATAGGTGTAGCTAGGATATGTACGGACAAACTTGGAGTTTTCAAGGGTATGCTCAAGCGAAACTATAAAACGCTAAACAAAACGAGTTCGATGATAGGGTAAATTCGATTAGATTAAGCATTGGATTTGAACTTTAAATGCGAATAAAATTCTGGATCTCCGATTGAACTTCATATGTGATCGCCTGAATTTTTTTAAAATATTTCAGTTTCTCAAGAGATAAGTATCCTCAGAAAAACTTCAAATTACTCCTTAGTCCATATCCTACTCTTTCTAAACTATATGTTCCACTCAAAAGAGTTCTCTACTCCCAATAAGCACCCTGCTCACCAAGATCCCACTTCTCCTGTCTTCGAAGATGTTTTAGGTCTAAATGGAGCTAATCTATCGCTAATAGAGCCGATCGGTCAGCCTCATAACCACCCTAGCACTCTTCGAGGTGAGCGCCGAAAGACTGGGCGAAAACTCAACATAAATAGCTCCAATTTCCACAAAACCACCGCAAGTTCACCTTTCGGCGTCGGCGAGAGCATCAACAGCACCTTCGACTCCGCTACTGATGTCACTCACTCCTCAATCGCAACCGAATCAATCGGCCAACCCTCGCAACCGATCATCGAACACTTGGACCTCCCGAACTTCAAGTCCAAGCCATGTCCAATTCCCACTCAGCACAATCACAAGCACTGCCCTTTCTATCACAACGCAAAAGACCGCAAGAGACCCGGAAACGCGTTCTCCTCGGAGATATGCGAGTACGCGGACAACCCTGAGTTCTGTCCTTACGGTGAGAAATGTCCTCGAGCTCATAATCGCGTCGAACAGCTCTACAAACCTGAGAAATATAAGACCAAATTCTGCTCTCTCTATCCCAATAACCTCGCACTTTGTGAGTACGGCGTCTTTTGTTCATTTGCTCATTCGGAGGCGGACATCAACATCGAGTTGATTCATAATTACGAATACGATAGCGATTTTTACATGTTTCATTTCAAGACGGCTTGGTGTCCCTTCAATCTCACTCACCATGATAAAGCGTTATGCGTGTACGCGCATAACTGGCAAGATTACCGGAGAAAGCCGCATATCGCGAACTACGACCCGGTTCCTTGCTCGCATTGGAAAACGACGGACTTCATTCTAAATTACGAAAACGGCTGTCCGAACAGAGAAAGATGCAATAAATGTCATGGCTGGAAAGAGTTCGAGTACCACCCTCTACTGTACAAATCGAAGCCGTGTACGAATAAGCAATGCAATAAAGGCCAGGATTGTGCGAATTATCACTCAAACAGTGAACGCAGGTAAAATTGAAAGCGAAGGAGCTGGCTAACATTCATTGATTAGGATAATAACGCCACTGATAATGAATAAGACCTTTAAGCTGACTCCAAGGAACAGAGTTGTTGAAGGCACCTACAAAACACGGAAATCGCCTCCAACTACTCTCAATCGAACCAGCGAGGTCCAACAAGTGCTCAAAATGAAAACACCGAGTTTTATCGAACCGGCCGTTAGCCGTGAGGATTCGCTTGCGGTTCATATGAGTCATTTCGAGTTCCCAGATGATGAAAGGATTATTTTCCCAAACGTGTCCCAAGAGCTACAAGTGAAAGAAAGGTAAGCTATCATTGAATTATTCTGCTTCATAGCGTAACCTACCACTATTAGGAAAGACAATCCCGAGCCGTTTGGTCAGAAAGAGCGAGATTCTAAGAGAAGAAACTCAGTTGATTCTCCAAACCTCGAGGAGAAAATCCAGTTGAGAAAGAGCGCTGACGTTAGAGTTCCTAACCTCTGGTTCTTCGTCGATGAACAGGAGCTTGTGAACGCTACCAAGCGCAAATGGTCGACCAATGAACGAGACCCAAATGAAGAATTCCAGATAAAAATCCCAACGTCGCTGAGCTTCAATCGTTCGATTCACAAACGCGCGTCTCAAAACCATGCTAGAGAACTCGAGGACGACATCGATTCGATCGAAAGCTCTCCACACCTAGACGACGATGACGACGGAAAAAGCATAGATCATGAGCTGCGGCAGAACCTTGAGCGTATCATCGATGATGATGATATCTAATTCAATCATGCATCCTGAGTGGTAAGTTCAACCGCTCTATTCTCTTTATGTGTTTTTCTTCTGTGTCAGAAGGATTACATGAGAAGCAGAGCAGGCTAACCTTTCCGCTTGGAAATTTAACCGCTGTCTGTATATACCCAACTGAAGGAAGAGAGAGGGAGAGAAAGTCATTAGCTGTCTCTAAATCATAATAAAGTTAATAACAAAAGGAATTTATTAGCAAAACAGAGAATATATTCTATAGTTGTGAAGCTGCTTTTACAGTTTCTAACTCGTATAGTCTATTGCATTAATAACTCACGGATTTACTGTGTTTATGTCAAAGCGTGAAACTCTATTACATATATTTTAGTAGTATCTGAGTCAAAGATCATATACTTCTGTCTCTCTGTCGTGTCGTATATGACTCTAACTCAACAACAAATGATCGTAATAATAGCAATAATCATAACCAAAGGCACTTACTTACAAGGTTGATTGGATACTGACTCATCCTAATCCCATTCCTATTACAAAAAGATTCTCAACTTATTTATTGATTTAAATGCCAATGGCGAAGGTAATATAATTGAGTAGTTTATTTTGACGGCGATGCGGAAGCCTGCTATCAAGGAGCTGAATGTGCATAAAAACGCTATTTTTAAGCACTTCTAATGAAATGATAAAGGCAAAACATACATGATAACAATTCAGAAAAATAAAATAATGTCTGTTGTTTTCCGCGATTTAACTCAAATTAATTCAGGAAATATTTCTTTAAATAAATCATAGTCGCGCAACAGCTTTTCATGAACTCTAAACCCAGCCCGACTACCCTCAAATCCAACGTAATTTTTTGCTCTTTTGCTCGCTCATCTCACATCACTCACAACAGCTGAACGAGATCTCGGCAATATCGTACAGAACAAGCGGCTCCCAACCAGATGAAAAAAAATGCGCTTATCTGCTGGGTACTTTCGAAACGAATTTCAACAAAGCGAGATTTAGAATTCTGAAGTTCTCATTCATGCGACTGCAAGAGAAATTTGACCAGTACTTGCGTCGCAAGATAGCCATTGCGAAAATTAACAGACTATTCAAAAGCAACCTAAATACAGCAAAAGCAGAGGTTTTTCAAGGGTTAAAGAGCAGCTCTGGTCAGCAAAACGTGCTCTCGCAGCGACCCATAAAGGATGGTCCTCAGGCCAGAGACTCTAATGATGAATCCAAGAATGCATATGACGTTTTCAAGACTTATCTGCGAGAAACTACACCTAAGAAGCCCATCTCGAAGGCATCTATTGAAAAAGCGTTTGCAGCCAAAAAAATGTTCAGTGTAATAAACACGCTTATCAAAAAGGCCCGAACAAAGTTTGATGCATTCAGTGTTTTAAAACGATCAGCATTCTTTTCATTTCATCCAGATTCTATCAGTTTGGATATGTCCGACAACCGAATTTTGTTTCCAAAGAACTACACGAAGGACGCGGCTTCCAAAGCGTGGTTTGCTAGCGCAGTGAAAAAACTCAGTGATTTTGTATTTAAGCATAAAGAATCCGCTTTTTATCACTTAAAAGCTCGTATCCACCTCCCAGAAGAAGGAAGAGACAGCGCCAGAGTTAGAGCACCTTCAAAAGAAGGCTACAAAGCTAAAATATCGCAATTTTTTGATTCGAGAAGAAGCAGGAACCGGAAGTCGCTTGAAGGGATCAAGACCTTAGCCCAAGCCGAATCTGAATCAGGTACCACGAATTATTAAGTTGCTGAATGGACTAATTGAATAAAATTTAGCACAAAATACACCGAACGCAAAAAGCTCACAGAAAAATAAAGGGACTTTGAGCATTTCTCCAAACAAGAAGCCGTCCTCACCATTTCCTGGTGCCTCGTCTCCTGGAGAAGGGTTATCGGAGATAGATAGCGCGAGGAGAGACAAGTTGATGAGATTGAATAAAATAGTCCTTAATCAAGCGTCCCCTTTCAAAGACAAGCATATAGAAAAGTACTTGCGCTATGAGCATTCCTGCTTCCAGATTATTCGCATCATGAGAGGAGCCATAAAACGAGAGTTTTATGCTTCTTTTGAGAAAATTAGGTTTCAAGTAACCCACGACCCACAAACGCAGAAGAAGATGGTGAAGGTAATCAATAAGTGGAAGGAACATACTGAGAGAAAGATACATCAATACCTTTTACTATGGAGAGATATCACGAAAAGGCATCAGCATGCATTGAATACATTTCGCAATTTTATATCAATTATAAGCTTGAAACGAAATCTTGCACTTGAGAAAGCTTTTTTGAAGCTTCAGCTTGTGTCGATAGTATCTGCTGCGCAGCAAAAGAAAATACCAGGAAGAGGTCTGAATAGAAAACAGAATATTGCCATGGCAAAAGGAATCGCTCTTGTCCTTGGAAATCTCGTGAAGGTAAAAAGGAATGAGAACCTATACAGAGCATTTAAAACTCTGAAAAATAATTGGGAAAATGCACGAAAACTCGAGCTAAAGAAAGTAGGTGTAAGATCTGAAAGAGAAGATGATGTGCTTGAAGGAGAAATTGTGAGTCGTCAAAAAAGCGATGGTAATGGGAACCAAATAGGTGAAAGGAAGATTGGCACAATCAAAAAAATCAAGAATAATCAGAACAGTGTTGAAGAAAAGAAAGATGAGGGAACAAAGCATCACGATGGAGCTCGAAGGGACGAAGAGATTTCCAATAAGAATAAAGCTCTAGCAGAGAATCGAAAAAATGATAGCTTTGAACGCCTCGAAACTGACCCTGATAAGACTAAGTTGGAAATATCTATGATAAACCGTGAAAATGAAACTTTACGAGAACAAATACAAAGACGAGGACATAGAAAGTCAAAAAGTAAGCAGTTTGAAAGCGAGTTAACTACCAAAGGAAAATCGCGGAGATCCAGAAAAAATAAAATTGGCAGCGACAGCTTTGAAGGACTCGAGTCTTCGATGGATTGCTGTGTTGCTGTTGATACAATCAATAAAATCTTTCTCAAGAGATTGGCAGAGGCATTCAAGGCTATTGGGATTAGATCAGCTAAACTGAAAAAATATACGGACATAGCCAATTTGATACTTTTTATTGAAAGAAATGACGCAATGCTCCGACTTGGAAAGCTAAGAGCCCTATCTTATGGGTTTAGAAAATTGGATCATACTGAAATCCGTTTGAAATCAGCGAAACGTGGAAGCAAAACTGCTTCTTTAGAGGCCGCGAAAGGGCTATCAGGAGGTCTGAAAAACAGCTTGCAAGAAGAGAGCGGTAAGGATTTATGGAGAAGCAATGGAGTTCTAAACGAGAGACAGTATATCAAGGCAAGTCAAAAGCTCGGCAATATTAGAATGAACTGTGACAAGAACAACTTGCTTTGGGCTTTTCAGTAAGTATCTCGCCTAAAAATTGTAGCTGAACGTTATTAGCAATCTGAAAAACAATTTTTTATTCCGAAAGAAAGAGTTAGAGATTCTTCAACAATTAGTCTCTAAGACAAGGGAAGCTGGCCTAAAGACTGTTAGCGGGGGAAATGGTGATGATAGCAAGGGTCGTCTCCTTTCAACCGGTTTGTCTCGGTTGTCAGATAATCATAAAGCTCTCAATAAATCTACAGAGCTACAAAAACGGCTGCTCGAAGCTGAAGGCCAAAAGGGACAGAATCGGCCTCCAACTTCTCAGAGATCAAATCGCTTGAAACTGTCAGTCGACCTCCAAGAGTCCAGTGAAAAAGACGCGAACTCCGTTGAATCATTCAAAATATTGCATCCCAGGTATGCTCTACACTCTGCTAATATCAATAAATCTCATTAACAAAGGAGCAACTCAATTTCAGCGTCAGCAGTTGCACAACAGCAACCCGATCGTCACCGGCCGCTGAACCCAACCAGATCACCTTCAAATTGGACTGAAAGGTACCCTGTAAAAAACGAAAATTCTGAAGGACACACCGCAGAATTTGTGAGTTTGCCGACCGAATCCAACGCTGCTGATAGTGCTCGAGGAAGGACGCCGGGCCTTTTTATTCCAAAGAACATCCTTGAAATGAGCAAAAACTCGCCCTGGCTTAATTACTCTAAGTTCTTAGAGTCAAATCAGCATTCCAAAAGTCCTCAACCTGACGAAGATTCTCTTCATCCTAGGATGCTTCGGCTCAAAGAATTAGATGAGAAGATTCAAAAATATAAAAGCAATTCTCCCGAGAAATCACCAAAGAACGTCAATTTTACAGAATCAGGGAAAATCGCCTCCTCCAACTCCTCGAAATGGCTTTCCCAACCTTACTCTCGCTTCAAGACAGAAGATAATGAAAGGCCTAAGCACTCTACTTTGATCAAAGGCCATGAGAATCCTATTTCCAGCACCTCCTATCAACTTCCAACACATAAGAGAGGAAAGTCTGATTTAATCCAATATTCAGTTTCGAGCCCGAAGGCAACAAGCAGCATAGAAGAGTTTACTGATCGCACAATTGAGAAACAACCAAAAGAAAAGCCTTCACAAAAAATTACCTTTGCTGATCAAACAAAGAGCGGACAATCATCTCCAAAATTCGGATTCAAACTCAACCTCGATTTCGTTCAATTTGGCCAGAATGGAACTCAAACATTGAAAATTTCGGAAGAAATTCCGATCACAAAACTTACCGTCACTGAAAGAAGCAAATCAGGTCCGCATTGGTCAACTCCGCCAACAGAAAACAACACTACAAGGAATACTTTTTCATTAAATCTCACAGATTTACAAGAATTGAGAGGATTAGGCAGCGGACGCCAGAAAGACAGTGCAGGCACAAGCCAGAAAACGTCTTTTTCGCAGGAAAAACGGTGGGAAAGCGAAACTCCGTCCTATATCGCGTTGGAATCGACAGACAGGAAAGAAATGAAACCGTAATCTCAGTTTTCTGCTAACTTGTCTATTTAAATCCTTTTCGTTAGGGCTAATCAACCATTTTCATACCTAAACACTCTATCTAAAGCCAAAAACACGAGGTCACAGTCAGCATTGATTTCTCCACAGCAGTGCTTTGCTGCGTTTGAGAAAGATAAATACCAAAGCAAACCGCTTTCCTCAGCTTTTGAAAGCACTCTTGGGACAATTACTGAAAATTCGGTTTCGAGCTTTTCACCTGGTTATACTCAAACCACGCTCCCAAATGAGCAGAATCATAAAGGTAATTATAGTACTCCTCTTTACAAGCGATTGAACACTAATCCTCTGACACATAGGTCTTACGTATAACGCTCAGAATTACATAAACAATGCAAATTCCACAAATAAACCTAAGGGAGACATCTTCAGTGGAAAATATCACACTCGCTGCTTTTCTGTGGTTAAAGGTAAAAAGCAATGTGATGTCTGTGGAAAGGATCTTCCAGATCGCCAAAAAACCCTGAAGATGGAACTAGAGAGTAGTAGTACTGAGCCTACAGAGAGGAAATGGTTCGCTCAAAGCAATATTACTCCGTTTGATTCCGCCAATCAGAATACCGAAAGAAAAAAATTCAACTTCCAGGATAATTTTGCCAGTTATAACGACACATCATCGTTAACTAATCCTTTCCGTCGATGGAGTAAAGATCAGCAATTCATGTCTCCATTCGGTCCGACGAGTAACAGATAGTTTATATTTTTTCCACCTTTTTCACTAGTTTTATGATTTTTTGTAAGTTTGTTTCCTATTACCTTGTTACGATATGCATTATTAGCTGTAATAAATAATTAAGGGAAATTTTCCATTGAAAGATTACATACTCACATGTTTTAATAAAGTTCAATGAAATAATAATGAGCGTAAGACTTTTTCGAGCCACGTAGGCGAAAAAGCAGAAGAATAAAATATCAACTACGTTTATGTTTGAGTTGTGATCGATGAAATTTGAGATATTCAATTTTAATGTCAATATTTCTCGTGCAAACTTTGAACGATGAGATCGTGAGCCATTCTACTTCAGCATAATCTGTCTACTTTTAAGATCAATCCCTCTGTTTTCTACGTTAGTAGATATACTATACCAGTCTGCTTCTTTTCCACCCATAATAATTTAAGTCACACATCAATTCTATTTTTAACTTACTAATTCTTTTCTAATTGCTTTTTTTTTTTTCAAGAATCAGATCTTTCAGATTTATTAGTTTTTCGTGCAAATCTATCAATACTCTCACTTCATAAAGCCAATTATGACGCCTCTTAGTTATGTTTTCTTTGGAATGTGGTTGTATTTATATCCTGATCATTGCTATATGGTTGCCACTTTGAAGTTAACTTCCAGTACACTAATTCAGCGATTTCCATGATGCTGTTGTATCAGTAGACAACGAAAACTCCATAACGAATCTCTTGCCGTGATAGCTGTGTTTTGTGATATTCTGGCAGTCATGCACGAAAATCTAATTATTATTCTTTCACAAAACCCTCGTTATTTACGAATTAAGAAACCAAATTGTGATCTTCGCTAAAATAAGCTATCTACTTAAGCTCTAAATTAAAACTCGGGAAAATTAGATTCCTTCTGAAGGAAATATCATCTGAATTACATGGCTGTTCGCAGGGTCACATGAACTGACCGAACTATTAATTCGTCAGTCATTACTTGAGAATTCAAGAAAATTAACTTCTCGGTCACTGATACTAAGAAAAATAAACAGGAACTCACAACCTAACTTAAAGGGACCACCTTTCAAATGCTTCAAGTGAATGAAGATGAAAAACAGTCTTATCTATTTAGAACTGCTTATGTGTGATGAATTATGTTCAATATAATCTAAATTCTATTAATTACATGGAATTTTTTTTCTACTATTTTATATCCGAAAGAAATGCATATCTCTTTTCTTTAATAATTTTTAAAGATTAAGTCACTTATTGTACTCATTCAATTTCCGACTAGTAGCACATGAGAGAGATTTTCATTTCAGACGCGCGTCGCTTGGCAATGATGAAATCCATCGAGACGAAGATGAAAATATGCGATTACATCGCTGCCATCATCGGTGTCTCTGGAATTCTCATCATGGCACCAGAGGTTCATCTTAATATGGCTGAAACCACTAACTGGGTTCATTTCCAATAGAGTTCATTATATTGGGACAATCTCTCCACTCAGCTCGAACCGACCTTCCAATGCCTCATCGCCACGAACAATAATTTTAAGCTATGCAAATTTTCCGTGGTAATTTTCATGCATCTTCCATTCTGTGACTTCAACCTTCAAGAAAAACGTTCCTGAACAACCATACGCATCGTTTCTAAGATCTTGTGTGTCGCTTGGATCAATTGCGATTGGTAACAATAGTTTTTTCAGCGCTATTTAAAAAAAAAATGGTTCATAGAGCTGTTTTTAGTGCTGCGGTATATTATTCTTATCAAATACAAGAAGGCCAGAAGAGAAGTGCGTTCGTCTCGTAAGTCAGAGTCTCAATCAGCTCTTCATTAAATTTGTTACAGAAACTCTGTGCAATTCAAGAATAAAATGGCTCTTGCTGATCGAAATGATATACATATTGCTGCATCTCCCTCCCTATGTGAACTACACATGGATAGGCGTTCAGCAAGATTACCAACTAACTTATACGTAAAAATCTCTGGAATTGCATGTGTAACAATCTTAAATAAGGCTGGATACACTGTTTACAATCGTTTTGCTTCCTCGAGCCTATCTTGTCTTTCGAGTGGTCAGTGTCTATTCGAGGTGGAATGACGATAAAGCCCGAGAGACTTGGTAATTGGATAACTCATCGTGCTTTTTTTTTTATTCACAGCAATTATTTTTCGATGAAGTAATGAGAATGGGTGTGAAGGAGGACCAGCGTTTGCACTTAAATGCGAAGTAAAGACAAGACCGTACATTATTACGATAGGAGGTTTGGTGATTTTTATATTTGCTTTGGGGTTCGCGATTAAAACCTTGGAACAGTACCTGAAATTGTAGGAATCTCAGCGCCTAATTCGATTTAATATTCAGGCCTTATGCATATGTTTCAGGACTTAATTGGGATTACGTTTGGAATGGAATGTGGTGTGTTGTCGCCCTGATGACAACCGTTGGATACGGTGATTACTTCCCAAGGACGCATTTGGGTCGAACGGTTGCAATTATCGCTGCGGTTCTCGGCGCTTTCTTTGTTTCTTTGATGGTCGTCGCTATGAGTAATTCCTCGACTTTCGATCATGCTGAGCAAAGAGTAACACAAAGCACTTGTTGATACAGTGGAAATAACTTTGCCAACTAGGCTTTTGACAAGTATAAAAAGATCGAGGAGGTAAAAGAACTGAGAAAAACGGCTGTTAAAACTCTCGCTGCCGCATATCGGCTGCACGTTGTTGTTCATAAAGAGAACTTCAATCGGCCCAAATTGAACGCAAAGGCTGAGATCCTGAAAAAGAATCTCATCACTTTCCGAGTCCAAAGAAAGTAACCTTGACCACAGCACTCAATTTTTCAAGATATTCCACTCTAGAATATTCGTTACCGGTGAGCTAGCCACCCCTCTGGACTATCTAGTCGACCAATTTCAAGGTAAACTCAATGAGAGACTGGACAAAATGTTTTATTTCGGAGTCGCTTTGAAAAAGATCCAACTGAGAGTTCAGAATATCGCGGTAAACTAAATTTCGATATTTTCTTAACGCTGACTCGTCCTGACGTCTAGTCATGCCAGCAAGCTATTGGTGATCTCGCAGATAAAGTATACAGTCAGACTATGGGGTTGTATGCGGATATGCATGGGGATCCAAACTTGAAAAAGAAAATTAGACAAACGATTAGTACGAAAGAGACCGAGAGACTTCTTCGTATGGAAGAGATCGACGCTCAGGCGATCATAGAGCAACATAAACAAATATTAGCGGCCACTCATAAGAGCGATCAGGAGGCTGCGTCTCCAAGAGGCCGTAAGAGGACAATGAGCATGATTCCTGACTCTCCCACAAAGACCACTGGCTTCGACTCTTTAAACGCGACTCAGAATAGAGAAGGGAAAAGCCCAGAAGGCTCTCCGACGAATCGAACCTTTGACGGCGGGCTTGGCGTTCTATCACGAGTCCGTGAGAAAGCGAAAACCATACTCATCGGGAGTGAAGTGCAGCTTTCGCCGAAAAATGCCACCTCTCCATATCTGCATCCTGGATTCATGGCTGGTAATTCGCCAGGTGCAAGTCCACGAGGAGATAATAAATATGGTAAGACAGAAGGGCAGCTCCCAGACCGCAGTAAATCTCACAGTCCCTCGAAAACCACCGAAATGCCGAGGTTTCCTGAAGAAGGAAATAGAAATGCTAATGAAGCTGGTGCTCCAGGGAGACGGAGACTACAGCCAGTCATCGACACAAGCTATCAAGATCCAGGGAAATTCCGAAGCCCAAGAGAGGTCGAAATGAGAATAAATCCAGATAACGCTTACTTCGGATCGCCAACAATGAAAGCGACACTTAATGTCGGCAATGAAATGATGTCCCCAATGGAGAAATTCCTCGCTGGACGCTCGAAAAATGCATCTCCAATGAAGAAAGCTCAAGAAAGAGAAGTTCCAAGTCCTCAGAGGCAGCCACAGCAGCAATGGATGGATAAAGGAAGAATTAATAACAACATCCCACTCCAAATGCAACAAAAAATCGATTTTTCTATGAGCCCAGCAGTCGAAATCGCTACTAACGACAATTCGAATGAGTCACTTCAATTAATGATCACTGCTCCGAATACACAAAAAAATTCTCAGGAAAGGAACGTAATCGGGCAAAGCCCTCTGCCAAAAGGCGTTTACTCTGATTGGGCAAACAATGATCGGCAAGGAGCGCGAATTCAAAGAGAAATTTCACCAACGAAGAAAGAGACCCAAGTGTTCAGTATGCGATCTCGATTCGGAAGCATGGATGATGAGATCAATCCCGAAAGGTCTCCTCTAGTGGTACTCCCAAGGGATAAAAACCCCCTAGCGAATCAGCCTAATATTATCAAATATGATCGAGCTCGATCGGAGAGTCCTGCGAAAAATTTGATCGCGCCGAATAATCTTTCGCGCAATCTTGCTGTTGCTGGAGAGAATATCACTGGACCAGCACTGAATAAAAATGCAAATGCGGCTCCTCCACTAATACAAACGCTATTGCAGAGCCAAAGAAACGCTGCGAATCAGAAATTGAGCTATCAAAAAATTATTCCAGGAGGAATCAACTTGGCAAAACTTCAAAACCAGTTGAGTTCAACCTTGAATCAAAAAGTGAATATAAAGAGTGATGGCAAACCGATACCTGGGAATAATGGCAGAGGCGATATTATTGATCAACTCTTTGCGATTCCTAAAGCGTAAGTTTGACTCTCTTTTCCTGACTTACTAACTTATTTCTAATATACATAGAAACGAGAATAGAAGTAACAAAATAGATATCCAACTTTTGAAAAATCCGAAATATGCTTAACTGCTGAGAGAGTTTTTATCTCAAGCAAGTTGAGATTTCGGTTACGGCCAATGTTATTATGATGAATACTACTTTTTGAGTTTAACTCAAATGTGAGATAGGTAATTGTTCCATTAAAGGAAGTATGCCTGAATTTTATTTGATCATCCAACCTGTAGCAAGACACATTGATTGCTTTATTCACTCATACTCAAGTTTTTTATATTTCTGATTTCTTCGTGTTTCAATTCGGAAACTCTCCTTTCAAAACAAAGGAATGAATTATCACAAATTGAAATATGGCCCGTTTGGCAATTTTTCTAACTGCTTCAATTTACTAAGAACATTCAAATTTGTTGTCTTGCAGGAAAAAATAAATTTTCGGAGTCTCTTTCTAAACCAGGTGAGAAACACTCCAATTTCCATAAGGGAGATTCGTAGAGAGAGCACATACTAATGACAAATAAATTTTCTTAGCAAAGTTTTATTATTTAGAGGGAATTCAAAAATTGTGTTTGCGGACTTGATTCGTTATCGAATTAAAAAGATGCCAAAAACAAAGGTAAGTATTCCAAAGCCATCAAAGAAGCAAAAAGAGGGCGGCGCTCGCAGCCAAAGCCCTCAGACCAATGCTCGCAGCCGTACCTTGACACCCACAGCAAGAAGAGGGAAATCCTCCAATGTCAGACAGTCCTTCCGGAGTCCTGAAACTCGAAGCGCAAGTCGCGGTCAAAGCAGAACTAGAGAGGAGAGCAAACATGAAAGCCGGCTTGGAAGCCAGGCTGAAAGGTTCGATAGACGCTATCGAGCCCCTGAGTCTGCGCTCAAACAGATAAGGCAATTTAAGAAAAAACCAACAATGATGATCAGAAGGGCGCCATTTCAACGGCTCGTTAGAGATATCACCAGAAGCATCGGAAGGGAAGAGGCATCGCTAAGGTAGCATATTATCTCCTACTTTTGAATGGGTTCTAACAAATTCATTGGCAGATGGACAGCCCATGCTCTTTATGTAATGCAGTACGCGGCAGAGGATTACATGGTTGGGTTATATGAGGATTCACAGGCTTGTGCGACTCATGCGAAAAGAGTGACGCTTATGCCTCAAGATTTGCGACTTGCCCGCAGGATCAGAGGCGCTAGAGACCCTGGCTATTATAGTGGCGCTAACTTATTGGATTGATCGATGGCAGAGCAATTTTTTGTTTTTATCGTACTTCCGCAGTATGCAAGCTGTTTTTGGTATGACCAATCCGAAAAATGAAGTTATCATTGTTTTTCCGAGTAATTTGACCCGTAATCTCTATTGAGAATATAAAAATTCAATTGCAATGAGCTATTATACCGAAACATATGTGCTTTGAATAAGATCGATGTGCGAGTACTTATGAGATACCCTTTCTTTTCTTTTTTTCAACAATAAAATGCTTAAAGTCTCCAAAAGAGCTAATACGCTAATTTTATAGGTCTAGTAACAAAATTCATGAAGAAATTGCTATTATTCTCTGTTTATATCCATAACTTGAGCAATTAAGACTCTGAATAAGAGGTGGAAATCAAATCAATCGCCTCAAGATCAACGACATTATTTTTAGATTCTAAATGTTCTCTCTCTCTTCGCACACTACAAAATATTTTATCAGTAAAATATTTCTCGCTTTAGGAAGTTGATTCAAGCGTGAGAACTCGCCCACTAAATTAGCTTGTTGATGCGATAAATGACCAACCGGACCAAATTCTCACTACACGAACCCACCATCAAGGACTTGAAGGCAACCCTCATCAGAACTGAGTCGAAACATCGGCACTCGATAGAATCCCAGAACAGATTAGAATTGGAGTCAATGACCGCGAAGATCCTCTTCGTAGGCTCAAGCAACGTCGGGAAAAGCTCTATCATAAACAAATTCCTGTTCGATTTCTTCCCAGAGGCCCACAATTCAGGTCTTGAAGAGCACTATAAAAAAGTCATCAGATACAAGAAGCGCACCATAGATTTGAATCTCATCGACACAGGAGGACTAGTAACCTCTCCTCACCCCCTCTGAGCTTCTAACCAACTCCAATTAGGACGATTATTCGTCGTTGTACCCACAAAAATTCAGTTTTGGTGTGAGCGGATATGTATTTGTCTATTCTGTCGACGATAGGGAGTCTTTTGAATTCGTAAGTCATCCACTCGAGGTTCCCGAGTTCTGATAAGTAATAGATACAAAGACTGCATGTGAAACTGAAAGAAATCAATGGAAGAAACCTTCCATCAGTGCTAGTCGCCAATAAGAGCGACCTTGGAGGGTCGAGGGCAGTCAGCGTAAAAGAGGGCAAAAGCCTCGCGGGCTTATGGGGAGTTCCGTATATCGAGGTTTCAGCGAAGACTCATTCTTCTGGAGTTATAAGTACCAGTTTTTTTTTTTGGAATTGTTTGAGACTCGTTTTCGAACAGCACAATTGTTTGAAGTTATGCTAAAAGAAGTACTTAAGGATGAAAAACCACGCAACCCTTCGAAGTTTGGTAAGCGGATTTCGCGAAATATTGCCTCATTTATCGCTTAAATCATAGTTAACAAGCTAGATGACGAGCAGATATTAGAACAAGTTGGAATTTTCAGATTCGGGAATCTTGTCAATTTGGTAAATCAAACACGTTTGCTTGCCATGGCTCATCATATGGATAGATTGTCGGAACGTTTTACATTCTATTTGGAAGTTTCGATATCATCGTCCAAGATTTTGTAAGCAGAATTACTTTTCGCATTGTGTCTAAAACGAGCCGATTTCAATAGAGCAAGACAGGGATTTTGCTAATGCTGCTGATTATTTTGGGTCTGATGCTTGTGATATCTGCGATTATTGGGTTTATTAGCTTTAAATCCGAAGAACCCGAGCAAATTGGCATAGTAAACATCCAAAATCAGACGGTATCTCTAAATTTTTCTGACTAGTATATCGTTCTCGCGGGTCTTAGTGCAGTCGGTCAGCTTGGCGTGTTCATCTACAAGCTTGCAGGGAAAAAGGTATAGTTCAATCTCAAACGTGACTCTAAGCATCAATCAAGTTTCTTGACCCGAGCCCAGGCGCCGTGGGCCTTGCGTACTCAGATCTCGTCGTCTCTTCGTTCTTCATTTGCAATTCTCTGATCCAGGTATTCAACTTATTGAGAGAAACAAGCTAATTGTTTGAAAGATGTATCTAATCTTCCTGGCACTAAATTCGAAAGAGCTGCTCAGAAGACGCCGAGAAATAAGATTCAAAAAGTACGCTCTCCTTGGAAAGGTGTAAGACTTTGAAGGAAACTCAATTCAAAATGGCTTGTTTAAGAGTAATAAAATGTGTTCGTTTTGATGTTATTAATTGGTGATGGTTCTATTCTGTTTTTTTTTATTTCGAAGTAGCTGAAATAATCAGCGCTATTTTCATATAAAATGGCGCTTCTATCAGCTTTGCCAGTTTATAGGTAAATAAAGAGTGCGATTTAATTTCTCACAGCCCAAATTAAATGTTTTGCAACATAAAGCTTACTCCATTTTTCTCTCTTCCAAAATAAAACCCTAAGGCACTTACCTGAATGCCAAAGAGCAACTTAGGTAAGGTTACCAGCTGAAACAGCTAATAATTGTAAGATAAATAAGCTTCCTCTCTCTCTGGCAGTATATATTGAACAAATAATCTGCTTTTTGAGCCAGCGATGGATGACAAAAGATACCTAATGCACAACTCTAACTGGCTATGAGCATATTTAGAGTGACTTGGCTATTTCACCTGCTTCATAGCGCAGACCAAAGCCAATCCCGCGTTACTTTCTCAATATCGAGTTAAATTAATTTAATTCGGTTAAAAAATCGGTGTGATTTACGTCTTTGCACTGTTTTAAATTTCGCAGGTTCTTAATACTTTAAAATTTTAATAGAGCCATAACACAACGACAAACCAAAACCAAATTGAGCATGCTCATACCTCGGTAAGCTCTTCAACACTAACTTCCAGCATGTTATTAAGCTCCTCCGACTGTAACCTTTACTAACTTGCCAAAAAAAGAGATAATCAGGCTTTACTCACTGTCGCAAATATACACACAAGCCTTATCAGAGGTTAAGCATCCAATATCGTTCGGTTCTATCTTGGAATAAGGTTTTTTCGGCAGGAATAAAACGTCAGTTAAGTGTGTAACTATTTTTCTGTTCAAAGCAATAAAACCTTATCAATAATTTTATCTGTCAAACCTCGAATTAGTAGTAATCAAATAATTTTTGGGTGAGTTAAGCGTTTGCATGAGTACTACTGTCCAAGACAAAGAAGGTTGTTATTCCATTCTCTCGTCCAAACTCATCATTTGGCTTGCAGCATTAGTGTTAACTGAATATGAAGATCACTATTACCAAGGGTATTACCACGAGGAATTACCCGATGGAAAGGGAATCATCGTCTATAAGAATGGCGACTGTTATTATGGTAACACCTGGCTCTCAAACCTGTTTTTACAAGCTGTGGCTCAGGTGAAATCGACGCCAGTACGCTGAAAGGAAAAGGATACTTCTTCCCGGTAATGGGAGGCGTTATTGAGGGTCAATTCGAGAATAATTTCGCGAATGGGTTCTGCAGCGTGTCATTTCCCAATGGAGATCGATATAAAGGTTTCATGAGGGAAGGACAGTTCCATGGCAAAGGGATCAAATATACCTCAAACACCAATTCATGGGTCTACCAAATTTACGAACGAGGCGAGCCAGCTGAGGAGATCTATAGAGGAGAGGGAGAGCCTATCGATATAGGTAGCTGTTACTAGCTGGATTTTTATTTATCATGTCTAATTTCTTTATAGAATTTAACGTTGAGGCTGATGGACTGAATGTCTCGAGTCTAAGGACAATGCAAGACCAATATTTAAGTGAAGGTTATGAAGTAATAGTTCTACCTTGGTAAAGCAGGCTGATTTGAATCAAGGGTCAAATGAAAGGAGGGATGAAGCAAGGGTTAGGTATTCTAACGCTCGAGGATCAGAGCAAATTTTTTGGAGTATGGAACAAGAATCGATTAGATGGGTTGGGAATAAACCTCCAACCTTCAGGAGTTATCAGCCTAGGCCGTTTCGAAGTACTTTGTCTCTGAGAAATATTTATAGTAATCACTGTGTCTCCATTAACTAGAATGGAAAATTGAATGGCTTTGGAAGGAAAATCGAGCCGAGCGGTCTTGTGTACATTGGAAATTTGGAAAACGATGAATACAACGGAGAAGGTAACTTTATATTCACTTTGTTCGCATGAATGTCTGACGTTTTATTTCTTTAGGCGTGCTATTAGACCCTCGTAGAAAGAAAATTAGCATGGGCTCATTTAAAAACAGCAAACTCATCTGCCGAGCACAAAGTGGTAGAGAGCTTGATATGATCCCCAAAAGAGGAATCGCCCCAGAGCTTCGAAAATCCTTGGAAGACGCTTTGGTGTTCGTTCCTAAGCAACAACAGCAACAGCTCAGGTCTCCAGACTGCAGGCAATTCCTCCACAAGATAGAAGAAATCGTCCATAGCAAAGTCATTATGTCTAACCAACCTGAAGTTTCGCATAAAACAGCGATTCCTAATTTCACTGGAAGGACCGAAATCAAGCTCGCACGGAAATTTCAGGAAAGAATCGAGAAAAACATGGCAAGAATACAGGATATGGCCCCATTGAATCAGTCAAATGAGCTTATCAAAATCGCCAAAGAGCTCATGAGTGATAACGATATGAGATCGCCTTTCCTCTCACCAGATCAGTCAAGAAGTCCTTACAGACAGCAGTACCTCAATGACCCAGAAGCATGGGATATCTGGGAAAGGCTAAATCGACGCGCACCGTTCGAAAAAAACGATGAGGGCACGTTTGGGTTTCTCCTAACCAAGGAAGACCCGACCGCAAAGCCAGAGATGATAGGAAATTTTGGTTCAAATTACGGGTTATCAGAAGTCTCCAAAAATTTATTTTCTCCAAATAGATATTCCGGTCCAGAATACTCTACAACTACTCCGTTTAGGCCATCAGCAAGTACACAGGGAACTGGAGGGAGCGCGGGCCAAGAGCAGCCTTTTCCAAGTGCAAAAGGCTATCCCTCAGTAGATCCCGTGAAACGTCTTTCAATGGAACCACGCTTTGAAGATTCAAAGGAGGCATTGGCTAATCTAAAGAGGCACAGTGTTAGTCCGCGCGGACTGCCAAATGGAATCCCTAAATCTATTCCAGACCAGCCAGTTTTGATATCGAGAGCGTCAAATGATCCTGAAAATCAGAATCGTATGAGTTCTAAATCTCCCAATAAGACAGACTTGAATCAATTGTCGCCGACTCGAGATAATATTCAAGAGAGAATTCCAACTGGAAAATCGAAGAATCCTAAATCAAAGCAAGCGAATCAAATCAATTTAGCTGATGGCCAGCCTGCCGGAAAGAAGTTGGAAGACCCAGCCCAAGGCAACACTTTGCAAGCTCAGCCAAATTCAGAGAAACAGTCCAACCTACCTGAAGCGAAGAAAAATAAAGCTAGCTTGAAGGATAGCTCTTCTCCAAAAGGAGGATTGAATGGAGATATAAGCATTCCTGAGCAAACCGAAGAGCAAGGTCAAAGAATCTATCGATCCAAGTCAACAATTTCGAAAGCGTCTAGTGAAAGTGAAGAAAGGGACTTTAAGCCTGATAATGCTGAAAGATTTAATGAAGAAGGCTTCATTATACAGTCTCAGAAACCGGAAGAAACGACTCTAAGCCAGCTTGGAGAACAGAAGGTCGAAAATTCAAAGCAATCTGCTGCACCACAAAAGCTCAGACCACAAGGAAAGATGGCAGATATTCGAAATCTGGCAAAACCAGCAACAGATTTCGATCGACAACACCCATCTGGAGATAAGGTCCCTGCTCAGTTAGAAGATAACATTGAAGATGGACAGTTGCCAGAAGAACAGGGCTCGAAATTTAACGAAAAACAGCCTGGGGAGGAAGTGCCTAAAGAAGATAGAAAGGAAGAAAATCCTAATAAAGCTAGAGCAACAGAAAAATCTCGAGTACCTGGAAAGAAAGGTCCAAAAACGCAATTGGCAAAACTAACTGATAATGGCGCCCATGAAAAAGAAGGCCAACCCCTTTATCAAGTCGAAGAAGCAGGAGAAGATCAGCCAAAGCAACTAGATGATAGGGTAAACGAAAGTGGTTCTTTGAGCCAACCAATACCTAAGTCCCATGGATCTGGTAAGAAAGGTCCAAAGGCGCAATTGACGAAAGTAAACGACAATGGTGCCCAGGATAAAAACGACCAACCCCTTAATCAAGTTAGAGAATTAGGAATTGATCAATCGAGGCAATCAGGTGAAAAGAAAGGTGAAAGGTTAAATGATGGAGGTTCTTTGAACCAAGCAGAGCCTCAATCCCAAGCGTCGGGAAAGAAAGGTCCAAAGACGCAATTGCCAAAACTAACTGATAATGGTGCCCATGAAAAAGAAGACCAACCCCTTCATCAACTGAGAGAGACAGAAGAGGATCAGCTCGAGCAACCACATCAAAAGAACGGTGAAAGGCTGAATGAAGGAGGCTCTTTGAACCAGCCAGTGCCTCAATCCAAAAAAGGAAAACAATCAAAATCGAAACCAGGGAAGGGAACAAAAAATGAGATTTCATCTGGAAACGAACCAAATCCTTCATCTAAAAGTCTTCTTCCTGCAGAGGATGAAAGAGCGCAAATTCGTGAATCAACTGATCCTTTAGCTGATGAAGTCCAGACATCTCCTGACACTGTGAAAGGGCAAGCGGCTGCAAAACGTCACCAACCTCAGCCTGGAAAGGCAAATATTCAGAAACCAAAGAAGACAACACCAGAAAACCCTGAAGAGTTCAAAGCCATGGAGAATGAAATGAAACCTTCCAATGATTCCAATGATGAGAGGATAGATGATGAGCCAAGCGACCGCCGTTTCCACGCTGAGAAACCAGCAAAGGAATTTACTCTGGGCAATTCCGAAACAAATCCCAAGAATAAAGGATCCCCTAAGAAGAATATCAAGCCTCAGCAGCAGAAAGCTTCAAAGCCTATTGGACAAGTGAATATTGTCCCACAAAAGTACGAATTCGCTCCTTTCGAGCAACACCATGACCCTGAGTCCAACAGACAATCTAATCCAACTCACTCTCAACACTCCCCAGTTAAGAACCAAAAAGATCAAAGCTACAGCAGCAATAGCAGCAATGAAGATGTCAAAGCTGAATCAATTGAAGACAACGGATTTCAGCCAAATAAAGCCGAAACTAAGACCCCTGAGAATCTTGGAGAAAAGAGACCATCGCCTAAGGATTCAAAGAAGAGCAAAAAATCTCCTCAAAAGCAGCAGCCTAAGGAGACAGGCGTTACCATAGACCCAAAAAACAAGAGCTCTATCAAAGAAGACCTGGCATTAAAACCTAAAGAGACTTTCGGCAATGAGCCTGAGCGAATCCAAGATGATCTCGTTTATGAACATGATGAAGGCCAGATTCAATCGTTCGACCCTCAGGTCGAAAATCCAGATGGAAAAAGCAACAAATCCGAAAAACAGGATCCACGAACTCTTCAAGCTGAAAACATTACCATGGGACAGCTCGCTCAGAAGAAACCAGAGAAATCGAAACAATCCGCCGCTACGAAAAACTTGCATCCTAATCCCAAAAAAGCTAATATCTTGAATCAACCTTCCCAGAATTCTGAAGAGAAAGCTGATGGGCACAAACCAACTTCGAAGAAAGAATTTGATTCATCCTCAAGTTCTTCAGAATCTAGCAATGGGCAGGAGTCGAAGTCTTTCGACGTAGATGAGGATCTTTCAGATCACGAGCCTTCTGATACTCCAGAAAAACAACAACAGAAGAAGAAGCAGTTAGATGGCGAGCCAGCAGAAAATATTTCGGAGAAAACTGAAGAGCCCAAGCAAACTCTCAGTCCAAAGAAAATTGATTCTCAACCCAAAAAAGGTTCCAAGAAAAAGCCAACGAATGAGACTGACTTACCACATAACACCAAAGCAAGAGTTGATGAAGATACGATACCAAGGTCCCAAAAAAGCCTTCCAAAGGAGGAAAGTCGACGCGATCCATATGAAAATAATTCAGATAACCTTTCTTCTGCGCGACCTAGTCAGCAAGGAAAAGATGATGTTCTCTCTACAAAGCCTTCCCAGCGAACTGAAGATCAACAATTCGAACCGATGGAAGAATTTAATATCCATCCTAATAAGGCTGTAGACATGCAGCCTGAGCAAGGAGTGAAAAATGAAGAAAAATCGAAGCAAACGGCCGCTCCAAAAAATAATCGTAAACAACCAAATCAAGGCGCTCTGAAAGGTCAACCAAAAGACCCAAAAGAGGAGTTGGAAACTAAAAAGCCCAAATATTTGCCAGAGAATGAAGAGCATGACGCTGACCCTCACATGAAAAATCACAGCCATGAAAGCTCTAATAGTGATCATGAAAGATCGCGTAGTGAAGAAGGTTTGAGAAGTTCGTCTAGATCTCACGATAGATCTAGCAGGAAGCATCACGACTCTTCAGAAAATGAATCTCATGACGAAATTGACCTTGAACAAGACATTTTCCACGCGAAAAACAGCGGCCAAAGCCCAACGAAACATATAAGCACATTGGAGATAGATCCTGAAACCTCCCCTTTAAAGAAAATGAAATCCCAAAGTGATAAATCAGTGCCAGAAAATCCTCAAAAAAGCTTGAAAGAGATCCTAGAGCAAGAACCTGAAGGAACAGATCACCCTGAATCTCAAAGCATTGATGAGCCTCAACCAGCTAAGCAAGAGGAGATAAAAGAAAAATCCGCAGAACCTCATAAGCTCAAAATAGTTCCTCCAGGAACCAGCAAAAAGGGAGCCAAAAAGCCAGCTCAAGAAGGACAAAATCCCAAGAATACTAAGCCATCAAAAGCTGAGACTGAAGGGGCTAAATCCAAAGATAAACATCAGAGCAACGTTTACAAGCTACCAGATGCGGGTAAATCAAAGCAGCCGAAAGAAAACGACAAGCAAGCCCATCCAACAGAATCTGGTCCTGACTCCGCTGATCTATCCCGTCGTAAAGCCTCTGATGCTTCGAAAGCAAGCGAACCGAAAGGCAAAAAAGGATCAAAAGGAAATGTGCTTCCTAAAGATATTCTCCTCCCAGGACTCGATAACAACCACCCTGAAGAGAAACCTTCACAAGATGGAAGCAATAAAACGCCTCAAGCTAGAGACCGAAAACTAGGGGACCCAAAGATGACTGGAAAAGCGTCCGTGGAGTTTGGGTCACCGAGACTTGATAATCCGAAGGAATCAGTGCTGAGCTCGCTGATAACTCCCCAAAAAGCATTAGGAGAGAAGCTCTCGCATTTAACAAGCTCTGAACCCACTCCATTCAAAGAGGACGATCAAAATCCGAAGGGCAAACAGAATTTGAAAAACGTGCCGAAGCTGTACCTTCCACATAATGAAGAAAGCAAAACTCCAAAGAGAGATCAAGGCGGAAAGATTTTTGAGCAAGGTAAGCATCCTAGCACATTAGAAGATGCTGGCAAATCGGACAGATCTCCAGTTGAAGACCAAGGAGTTAAATCTTTCCATATCAGCCAAGGACCAAATACACTTGACTCTCCTCAACAGACGCAAGAATCGCTTTTCAGAGTACCCACAGGCACACAGGAGACTGTACCAACTGAAGGAGACTATAATTACGTTCTAACCTCTGAGGGTAATGAGAATATTAGAGACGGTAGTCCGTTGTTTGGGAAAAGAAAGGAAAATCAAGGCGATCCTGGAGTGATAAAGAAATTCGGCTTGACATATGAGCCAACGAGCACCATTAAGAAACCTAAGGCTGATCCAAAGCAGAAAAATTCGATCGATAAGAAGGAGGAGTGGTCTCGTTCATTCTCCAAAGACGAAAATGAATCATCTCTTCACAAGAGCAGCAGCCAAGAGAGCTCTAGGTCCAGAATCAAAGGTCATTCAAAGAGCTCAATCCCAGATAATCAGAAATATCACCCACACAAGAAACCCAATGAGTTTGGAGTTGATAAGAAAGATAGGAGCAAGAATGGCAAAGAGCCAGCGCAAGAAAAATCCAAAAAGTCTGGAGCAACAGTTTTCTACTTGCCTCACATGGCTACTGAAGGAGCAGAAACTGACCCTACGAGATCAGTGGAAGAGTCTAAGACAGGCCTGAAAGAGAGAAAAGATAGCAAAAATCCCAACAATATCGATTCGAAAAAGTCGCTAGATGCTCTCAAGAAAGACAATCAAAGCCCTTCAAAGCCAAAGGATGTCGTCGGTTCAGCGAACAAGGCTGGCACGAAGAATATCACGCTTGAACCACAAGGAAAAGACATCAATCTCTTTGAAAAAGACAAGAAGGATATTTCACCATCTATGAGTGAGCCAACAAATGCCACAGAGGGCAAAAACACGCCTCACGTCCAAGGCCACAGTCGCAATGAGTCTGATGAGTTAAGGCAAACTCAACCAGAAAACAAAAAAGAAACTGAAAATGGCAAAGTAGGAAACTCAAAGCCAAAGGTCCCAAGAAATGCACAAATTGAAGCATTGACTCATGAGCTGCAACTTGGAAATAAGACTCCAACGCTCGATACTCCAAAATTTGTCACGGTTCAAAACGTGAAGAGCGACAAATCTTTGGACCAGCCGAAAGATCAGTCAAAAAGCCATCTTGTCCCTGATAAGATAAACGAAAGTAAAGACAACAAAAGATCTTCGGGGTCTGCAACCCCAAGATACGGACTTGCTCACAGCTCAAGCCGACGAAGCCACAAAGGCGGCGATAGCAACCTCGATGTTTCGTCGTCTGCAGAACGCTCGAAACTGCATGATTCTTTAGGAAATCTCTTGAAACCACAGTCAAAAATTGAAGACGAGATCTCGTCTCCTGAAGAGCAACCTCAAAAGACCAAAGAGGTCGAGGCAAAGAAAGGCAAGAGACCAACACCAGTGAATGGGTCTCGTCAAAATATTCAGAAAAACGATTCGAACGAGCCTAGCAAGCTTGAAAAATCGGGATCAAAGGACTCTAAACTTCGAATAAAACCTAAAAGCAACAAGAGTTTGAACCCTTCGATCAGTAGTGCTCCGATCGTTGACTCTAAAGGAGAGCTTAGCAGCTCCAAAATCCAAGATGATCTTCAGTCTCGAAAAGATTCAGTTCAAAAGTCAAAGCTTCATCGCGATAAATCCAGTGATGACGCTGAAAACGACTCCCGTCTCTCTGAGGGCTCTTCAAGGCGCTCGTATTCGACTTCGAAAAAGAGTGATCAGGGACCCTCCTCCTCAGACAAATCCTTGACTTTTAAGCATAAAGGTAGTAGAAAAGGAGGGAAGAAGTTATTAACTGACGACGAAAATGACCAGTTAGCAGAAGGAGACCATCAGGGTTCAATTGTAGAGGCTTCTGAAGAAGAAGAGCATACGGGGCGAAGACGAAAGAGCAGGCAGATTATCAAGATCATCGAGCATCCGAAAAAAATTGTTGAAAAAGACGAAGATGATGATGAAAACTTCGAGGATATAAAGAGATTCACTAACTACTTACGAAAGGGCTATTGGGACTATAACAACAGCCCCTTGGTTTACGACATGCAAAAGCGGCAGGCAGAACGCGATGCTTATAAGCTAGAGCACCAAGGCAAATGGGATCATTACCCTCTCCACGAGCCTTGCATTCCAGAGGAATCTGAGGAAGATGAGCATGAGTCTCATGGCTCTCCGCATAAAAACTACTCCCCAAAGATGTACCTCAACGTCTTCGGTGATATGACAGTCGATCCAAGAGTCGTGACTCAGGTCTCGCCATTCAACTTGTACCCCGAAACCCCAGCATTTGAAGGAGCAAAGGGAATTAAATACGATATTATAGACACTCATCAAGGTCCCCAATCGAAGCATCAGCCAAGAAAACCGAGCTTGATATCAAGAGAGGCAAAGAAAAGAGATTCAGCGAAAACCCCAGAGTCTTTTGACAGGCCAGAATACCAGCTAAACGCCCAGGGGAGTCCTGAGAAGCTATCGTTAAAGGCCAGCTCTACGATAGCCGTACCAAAGCAGAAAAATAGTTACATCTTCGCAAAATAAGCCATTAACACTAAATTGACTACCTATTTGAAATTTTGGAACTCATTCATGTGTTATTCAAATCTTATGAGTATTCCCTTTCAGTTTAACATTCAATTATAAAATAGAGCAAGTATAGCTTCTTTGTGGAAATTTATTTTGAATTGAATATTCTGCGGTTTTAATAAAGAAAAAACTGGGAATTTATAAGGGAACAGCTTGTTGTGTTAATTCTAATTGTCAGTAACAAAAAAAACTAGCTTTATCGAGTCAATAAATATGAAGCGAAATAAATTATATAACACCGTAGCTATTTGTTGAAATTAAAATGTGTGAGCTTGGCATTGCTACCAGAGAGCAAACACTCAAAAAATATCAATTTAAAAATCTCTGTTTTATTATAAATGTAATTAATGTCTTATAAGTTGTCAGATAGTTTCAGCACTTTATGTCGGAAAGGAGCTTTTTTGGATTGCTTGCAGTGTTATTGAGATGCTTTGATAAGCTTATTTCATTGTCAAAAAACTCACTGACCCTTCTTGGCGATCCCATGGGTGATGTGTCTATGCTTGTGAAACTATACTTCGGTTTCCCAGCACTGGCCTTCTTTTCTGTTTCATTCACGTTTTTCACAGCATTGCTATCTTGATTGCCAACGTTTCTGAGATTTTTCGGCTGAGGGATCAGAACCTTTGCTTCTATTTCCTTGGGAGTGTGGCTTACGCTCGGAGACGTCAAGCCAGTGTTGAATTGATTGAATAATTCTAAGCTGCTGATGAGATATCTTCTGTTCTCTAAATTCCTCTCTTTCTGAGATTCTGCGCCAAAAGCGGACTCCTTTGCTTGGAGAAACTCACTAGCTAGGAGGCTGATTTCCTTCTTCAGCGCGTTTTCGATCTCCTTTTTCTTTTCCTCAGAAAGCGCCCATTCCTTCTTCGTTTGTTTCAGCTCTGCGTTCAGTCGGTCCAATGCATGTTGCAGTCTATCTTTCTCCTTTTCCATCTTTTCCGATGTCAATTCTGACTGTTTGAGTTTCCCTTCCATTTGCTTATACTTCTCCTCAAACTGCTTCTTCATTTCGTTGATGGTCGCAGTGAGTTCACTCAGTGTAACCTGGCCGACATCAAAATTACCTTCTGAGGCTTCCTCAGTAATTTCGAATTTTTCCTGTTTCTTTGCGATAACTTTAGTTGCAGATCTATCTTCTTTGGACATCGTTTCCAATCTCACAGTAGGTTTTCCGCATATGGAGCGGTTTGTTAGGTTGCTATAGCTTCGATGGTGCATTTTATTAGGCATTTTCTCTGTTTTGCTCTTTGGATGTTTGACTCGATCAACCTGGGTTTCTGGGTTCGGTCCTGTGTTAGCGAAGCTGCTCTTATTGGTGCTTGGCTTGATCATTGAGGTTTGAGCGTTTTCTTGTGTAGTGGGAGTGGGAACCTGAATTAAACTGCCATTAAGACTGTCATTAGCTCTTGTGCGCAAGTGTTGCTTTGGAAATCGTTTTTTGTTGACGCGAGGAGAGAGAACGCTATATAAAATATTATCAATGGTGACATTCTGGCAGTCTTCTTCCCCATTGGTTGTCTCATATCTTAAATTTTCGATGTTCGATGTATTTACGTTCTCCTTGCCAAGCGCCTTGAAAGAAAGCTGGTTTTGGATACTCTTGACTGAGCTTGGCTGGATATTAAAGCTATCGAAAGACACTTCAGCGTCGTTCAAGCTGATGATTTTTTTGGGAGGGCATTTCTCAAGAATACTCTCTATGTCCAGTTAATTAGATTTTGTATACATATGAGCTAATACCGTTGAGCTTCAACTTGCGGCTTTCCCTCACGTTTCTGAATCCTTCGAGTTGTATTTTCAGTTGCCTGATCTGCTCGTCTTTTTTGAGACTCTAGTTTACATGTGTTAGAGAAAAATTTAAACCATTGATATATTTTCTCACTTCTTGGAGCATAGATG
>ENA-UOUE01000085-UOUE01000085.1-compost-metagenome-genome-assembly--contig:-NODE-85-length-70547-cov-8.819214_pt1 | contig 70547 bp, 58 predicted proteins | sample MGYA00238146_ERZ747223 | MGnify/ENA primary metagenome ERZ747223 (study PRJEB28781, sample SAMN06268865) | compost metagenome | isolation source: single cell | place: USA: California, Emeryville, Joint... | reverse complement strand
GCATTATCTCTCATCAATCACAAGGAAAGGATATTTCTGTTAACAAAAAAAATTAGTTAAAAATTCTTAGTTTTTCAAAAGGATTATTTGAGTGATTGCTTACAGTTGCACGGCTTCATTTACATTACTTAATCTCTCTGAAACTGAATATTTTATGGGACTCGGTTGAAAGGAAAAAATTTTCAGTTCATAATTGGAAATTAAATCATTTTATGTAGTTTTTAAGTATCAACAGGCAAGTTTTTTTAATTGCTGAACAGAATATGCTTAGTTAGTTGAGTTGAAATTTTAATTTTCCTCCAGAGACTTTTATTCCACTTCAATGAGCCCCCACACCATTCCTAAGGCAAATACATACAATCACTCAGAAGGGAAATACACTATTTCTACAACAAAAAAAATGATTCAATTAATAAAGATTGGAAAAAAAGCAAAGGGCCTTTGAAATCTGTTAATCATCCTCAACTTGGCAAATCTCATTCATAAATTTGCCATTTGAAGTCACGTTTCCTATTTAGAAGCAGATTTCTACAGAAGTAATAACCTCTACACATCATCTAAAGAAAAGTCAGTGAATTGATCGATATCCTTTCATAATGGTAGCGCATTCATACGTTGGGATGATCATAGAGCTGCTCGTGGCTCCCAGGAAAAATTTTCCGATAAAATTGCTTCGTTTACCCTCAGAGGGTTCTGAGGGTTTAAAATAACAAAGGAGCTGCTAGCAAAAGGATTATCAAGCCAATATCTTCCGAATGCTGTGGACAGAGAGTCAAAAATGCTTGGTAAAAACGCTCTTCGTTGCAAGTTCAGAAAATATAAATTATGCATTTAGCCACAGGAGCGGATTTTGCCTCAGGAGCATTTTTAAAATTTATTTGTTGTCGGATGCGTCAGAGACTCAAGTTAATCGAGCATAAGGCGCTTAAATAGCACCATTACGAAAACAAATTATAATTGATTTAAAAAATCAGAAACATGAACAAGAAACTCGCAATCATTGCTGCTTTCGCTGTCGTCGGCGTCTTTGCCGCCGTTGTTGTCTTCAGATCTGAGATCGAAGAGACTTTGATGCCTTCCACCAGATTCAGACCAACTGCCAGCCCTCAATTGTTGGATCTTACCAACGTCTTCACCCAATGGAAGCAAACCCACGGCAAGACCTACAGTGGTGCTGAACACCAGAAGAGATATACCATCTTCCAAAGCAACTACAAGACCTACCAACAAATCAACGCTGACAAGAGAAACACCTTCAAGGTTGGTCTCAACAGATTCTCTGACTTGACCAGAGCTGAATTCGCCGCCCTCCACCTCGGTCTCAAGAGAAGAGCCGTCCCTCACCGTGTTGAAGTTGAAGAAGAAGAAACCGTTGAAATCCAAGATTTCACCGTCAAGGGTAACGCCGTCACCGTTGACTGGAGACAAAAGGGTGCCGTCACCCCTGTCAAGAACCAAGGAAACTGCGGTTCATGCTGGGCCTTCTCCACCACTGGTGCCCTCGAAGGATACCACTTCGTCAAGACCGGCAAGCTCCTCAACTTCTCTGAGCAACAACTCGTTGACTGCTCTGGCAGCTACGGAAACCAAGGATGCAATGGTGGTTTGATGGAAAGTGCCATGAAATACACCGCTCAATACGGTCTTGAACAAGAAACCGCTTATCCATACACTGGTAAAGACGGCAAATGCAAATACGACAAGAGCAAGGCCACAACCCTCAACAAGGGCTACAAGGCCGCCAACGGTGACTCCGGTCTCGAAGCCGCTCTTAAGAATGGCCCAGTCTCTGTCTCCATTGAAGCTGACCAGGCTGTCTTCCAAGGTTACACTGGAGGTGTTTTGAACAGCCAATCTTGCGGTACCAACCTTGACCACGGTGTCTTGGCTGTCGGCTACGGAACCGAAAACGGTCAGGGCTACTGGATCGTTAAGAACTCTTGGGGAACTAGCTGGGGTGAAAAGGGCTACGTCAGAATTGCCAGAGCCTCAGGCAAAGGTATTTGCGGTATCAACCAAGACAACTGCCAACCAAACTAAATCAGACGATGAGAACTTAAGAAGTCACCATTCACTGAGAAAATTTGAGAAGTTTTTTCCATCCTTTACATGAATGATACTTCTTTCCTATGAATCAAGCTAACAGAAATAATATCAAATCATATATTCAAATGAGAAAATAACGTCCTTAAGAACGTAATCGCATACAATTAATAGGGAATAAGGCTAGTTAGACTCGCTTTGATAACTCTTGCTGAGTTCCAAAGGAACTGAGTTAAGAAATGAATCCAAGCTGTGAATTACTTTGGGAGAAAGAAAATCCCACTCAATGAGATAAATTAACTAATAATGTTGCTAAGCGAGGAAGAATCAGGGGTTTTTTGTTGAGATTATGCATTTCAGTTGGTGTAGTTTGAAATTTAAATTTCGCTCTATATACTCTTATGAATCCTCTACCCTTCCTCACATGGCAATACCGATCTCTGCCACTCTCATCGAAGCATATAGCATTTAAGACTGACAATTCCACAAAAAGTAATTCGAGCATTTTTAAAAAAAAAGGAAGAAAAGGGACCTATAAAGATTCTCATAATTCTCAGATCTACCAATACCCTCAATAAATTTGCGTTTTTTTCCCATAATTTTCTCGAAATGTTTTTCCCTTCAGCAAAACAGCCTGAAGAGAAAGTGTTTGAGTCTCTTCCCTCCATACCTAACCCAAATTGAAGTTAGATACTTGACTCTTTATACTCTTTAAGTTATCATTCGGCAGATACCTCGCCAAGTCCAGCCCTTCGAAAATAGACGGCTTATGTGCAGATTGTGCAGATTTCTTCAGTTTGATCGTTTGTATAGTCGGCCGGTAGTTGTCCTTCGTTGCTGAATCGACTAGATAGAGCTCGTTCTTTGACGTGTCAACCAACGCAAAAAATATCGATTTTCCGCCCTGACTATTAAAATAGTCATCCGGCTTAAACTCACTGAACCGCTTCAACCGAAAGTTCATTTGCCGCTCTTCCTCTTCCGTCTCTTCCTGCCCATCAATCAGAGTTGAAGACTCCAGCAGGAGGTCCAGACTGCTTTTCCTCACGCCTCGGTTATTCGCTCTCACGATCTCACTGCCGTAGGTCTGCCCGTACCCAACTTCTGGTGTGAGGTGTTCAGTCGGGTCTCTCTCGCTCTTCGCACGGGCTCTAAACCTGAATTTCGAGTTGAATAGCAACTCATTGAGCGGATTAGCGCGGTTAAATCCTGAAAATTCGGAGCCGGTGTCAATTTCGCTTGAGAAGAAGTCAAGCATGTCCATGTTCATCGAATCGCTCTTATTCTCGTTCTCGTAGTTGATAAAAATATCCGGGTTCGCCTCCTCGGGTTGGATGCTCGTCCTGAACATCGGTATCGGTGTGTTATTCGCCGTTGAGTTCGTTTGGAGCGGCCTTTGAGGCGTTTGGAGGTCATCCGGCGTCATCGTCCGAGGGTAAAAGCCGTACTCGTTGCTGCTGTTCTCGCGTCTGATCGCTGCTTTGCTTAAGAAAAAGTCGTCGTGACTTCTCCGAGACGTTGGAGTGCCTAAGTTCACTGATTGATGTAGACTCCCAGAGTTCGGTTGCTGTCTTCGAGGGTCGAGATAAGCGTAATCAAAGCTGTTGTTCAGCCCTTGAGGTTGGAAGGTGTAAGAGCTATTGCTGTCCATGTACGAGTTATTCACAGAGGAGAAACCTCCGCTGAATTTATTCGCTAACGTGCTGCCCATCACATTCGTCGAATTGTTTTGCGAGTAGCATTTTTTGAGCTCAGGCTTCGCGATAAGCGGATAGTTCTCCAAAAACTTATTCAAATTCTCCAATGTATCTCCTCCAGGGTTCTGTACCGCGCTATTCGCATTACTTCCATTGTTATTGTCTACAATCTGGTCATTTACAATATCCATAAGCCTTGGATTAATTTTCGCCGGCGGTTTCGGCAGCTCTTTGCTTGCTTTCTCACTCTCCACTTGCATGTAATTAGTCTTCTTCAACGCCAATGCATCAGAATCTTCTCGTGATTGGGGCACAGGCACTTGATTCCGCACGACCGTCAATGGCACTGACTTGCTATTTCGGATTTCCTTCTCTTGAGTTCCCTGCGTTCTCACCGGTACTTTGGTCTGCATGGCCTTTTCATAGCAGTTCAGCACGGCTTGAGCGATCAGCTGTTCCCATCTTTCTTCCTCATCTAAAGAATTCGTCGGAACGGCGTTCAGATGCTGAGGGCTAACGACCGATTTAAACTTCCTCATCAGGCTCTTCCAGCGGTTTTTCACGATATTTTCCGTTCGGTTGCCAATTTTCTTTGCGATTTCAGCCCATTTCCTCCCCAGCTCCAGATACGATTTCAACAGATTGATGTCCTCTTCAGTCGTCCAATACCCTCTGTTTATTGTAGGGTCAAGATGGTTCACCCATCTCTCTCTGCACTGTCTACCGTGTCGGTAAATACCCAACCCGCTCCTCGAATAAAGCTCCATTGCGATATCTTTCCATGATTTTTGAGTCGTTTTGTCTTGGACTATTCTCGTCAGGAGATGATCCTCGCTCGAGGTCCAGGGGATTCTCGACAGCGTAACCTTAAACACCGACTGCCACTTTTGCCTGAGCTTGTCTTCGGGCTTTCCTGGGTAGATCGAAGCAAGGAACGGCCATGTTTCTTCGCTCTTAAGAAAGAAATGTATAAGTACGCTGGACGATATCAAAGAAATTACCAAATTATTGTAATCCTCGTCTCGCACGAGAGAATAATATGCTACAAGCGAAACAAAGAGGTAGGTCTCTTCCTCGCTCCAATTTTTCCGAGCTTGTCTCGGATTTGCGACCATTTTCGTGAGGATTCTCTCGAAATATGTAACCAGTTCATCTGCAGTCAATATCCGCGTCATTTTGAAGCTCAGGTTCTTTTTTAATTGATTAAAGAAGTTGTCAACGTTGACATGGAGCTTCTTTATTGAGTTTATGAACTCAGTATATTTTTCGCGGAGTTTGCTGACGTTTTTGGAAGGTTCTTCGACCAGACGCGGCTCTGTCGTGAAGCAGGTGGACTCAGATTCGATGATCGGCGATTTGGACATGGTTTTGCCGAGATCCAGTATTTCGCTAATTTGCGCTGTAGAAAAAATAAACAGAATTAGGACATGAGGAAAAGGAAAACAAGGTTACCGTCTTTGGAGATTGGAATGGTGCAGGGTTGATCCTCGGGTCCAGAGACCGGAGGGTTGCCTAACACGTTGTTCATGATATTGGGTGTTTCTTGACACTGTATCGAATTGGTTGGGTTTATATATTCGCTCGTAAAACTTGTATTGTTTATTAAATGTAGTGAATTTCGCTCTCTTTATGAAGGAATTCAAGACTTCAAAACCAGGCTCTTGTCAAATTAAATAGAAATAATTAATATTCTATGATACTCAAAAATCCATGCATACTCATAAGCTGCAGCTATGATTCAAACAATCAATAAGAATCACCCTTAAAAATGAATACTGTTGACAATATATATTTCGCCTCATGAGATCATAGTGAGTACAGTGTATGCGGATATTTCCTGATGATTTTCATATCTATCAATGTCAATCATCCGGCTCTCTTAGCTTCCATATTACAGACTCAGACCGCTAGAAGAGAGGAACCAACGCTTGAAGGCTACTTCAATGTCTAATGAAAAGTCAAGGGATCAGGAAATAGAACTTTCAAACTTAAATCAGTAGATTTAACAGTGAATAAATTTGAATGCACAGTATAAATTAACTTAACGAGGTGAGAAATCTTGCAAGCTACTATGGAGATCCCTAAAGTTTTTCTTACATGTTACTCATTGTTCTCATGCTCTTTCTGGATGTACGCGCTCTTTGGAATGGGATACAGCCCTCGTTGCAGTACTTACTGGCAGTTGTTCATTCAGGCTTCACTTTTTCTTTTAGTGATGATTTTTGTCCTTTGGTATACCTTCTGTAAAGTTATCTCTACTTACCGCTTTGTTGATGGAACCCCGGTGAGGTATATCCTTGCCAATGTTGCGCTCTTGGCCGCGCTGGGAATAACTGCCGTGTTCTATACCTACTGCAAAATGCTAATAGAATTCACTCCACTCAGCCAAAAAGACTGTTATTCGGCATTTTGGTCTGATTATTTGCAATATATCCTCATGAATCTCACCATTGCCTATGAACTGGTGTGGTTTTTCTGGAATTTCTTCCAAGCAAAACAGAGTTTGGACCCAGGGAGAAGGAAAATCGCACTTACACTTTACGGAACAGCGCTGGCTTTGGGCTATGTGGCGTTTGGGACAGTTACTATACTAAAAAATTCTTTTGATAAGTGCCAAGAGCCGCTAACTATATGGATAGTGCTCAGCGCATTGACAAGTATTGGTTTCATTGTATGTATTTTTGCTCCATATGTGTTTCCAGGGGGACGAGTGCGAAAAAATGCGATGAGATGTCTATTTTTTTTCACGCTGTTTTCGCTTTATTTGTTTTTGAAAGGAGACAAGTGGATCACAGACGCGACTCACGCTGAGGATGCGGATAAGTGTGTGCCGAAGGCGTCTTATCTGTTTTTGGGGGAACTACTGCATGAAGTTTCGTTAATTCAGGCTGTTCTTATGGGGCTTTTGGAATTTGGGACTAGAATCCACTAAGATCTATGGAAGAGAGCATATTGTAAGAAAAAATTTGATGTCTTTATACTGCGCATGCGTGAAGTTGTGAAGTTAAAGATTCTCGATGAGACACTCATACTTCTACTCTTTCTCTTTTGATTTTAGTTAACTTAAACTACAAGGTAAAGAATCGGATTATGAAGAAATCCCACTGCTTTGTTAGGGGGATTTTATAAATTAAAAACTTAGAACGTGGTTGAATAGCTCGTAAAAAAATGCAAGCTAAACGTAAGTGTTAGGAATACAATCCCTGTTTATTTGAAACGCTTATGATTATTATATGAGAGAGAGAAAAAAAACAGAATTCATAATCAAATCTGATAAATTATTGCCTATTTTTCTTTGGATACACTTGTACCTACAGCCCTTCTTTAGAAAATGCGCCTTGAGCCTTGAAAACTTCCTGGTACGTCACCTTCAATAAGCCTTCTAAATTCACAAGTCGCTTTCTAAGCTCCTCAACTCTTCGCGTCGCGTCTTCTTTGAGGATGATTTGATTATTATGCATTATCATGCCTGGAGGCAGATCTCCCTGCCATGAGTCAGCAGGAGGGTAATTGCGATGGGCTTCTTCGAGGAGATAGCTGTTTGCTCCCATCCTCTCATCCTCTATGACGTCTTTGTAATTTACAATTGAAGGCAAGGCAGAATATAAACCAAGCTGCTGCTGAGTCCTTTGCATTGGGGCAGCGCCTTTAAAAAATGAGGAGAGATCATCAGTTGATGAAGGACCGTTCATTTGCTGATGATAAGTCCCTCGTTTATCGTAATAATCACTGGCTCCTATGTCATTATTAAGTCCATACTGTTGATTTTTCTCAGGGACACCATAGAGATCAACACTCAATTTCTCCAACGACGGTATTCTGCTCTCAAGCACCAATGAAGAGTTTTCTATCATCATTTCTGCTGGCTGACCTTGAACTTGATTCATCTCTAATCGCTGAGGTTCTTCTGAAATTATTTGATCAGGATACTCATCATCTAGCGTACTCGGAGTAATCTTCGCATTAGTCGACTCGTGGGTGTTAGATGGGCTTTTAAACTGTTCGGAATTGTCGGTATTATCTGTCATCATCCATCTAAACCTCCATTGGACTCGGTTCTTTATCATAGACTCCGAGCGCCCGGGGATTTTCTTCGCGATCTCGCTCCATTTTTTCCCAAGCTGATAATACAGACTAACGAGCAGATTATCCTCTTCCTCCGTCCATTCAGCGTTCGAAAGCTGAGGATCGAGCTTATTCAAATATCTATCCCGAATCTGTTTCCCATTACGAGTCCCACCCATCCGTTTTGAAATCGCAGCCCAGGCCGGTCCCAACTCTTTATGCAATTCTAAAAGCAATTGATCTTCCTGCGGTTGCCAGGCTCGCCGTGACTGCGAGGCTTTTTTTTCTTGTTCGAAATACGCGGTTTTCCTCGATCTTTTTGAAATTTTTTTGGATCCCGAAACTAAACTTTCTTCGGGGAGGTCCCGCTTCTCCTGGTCTTCATCAGCAGCGGTTGGTGATGACAACGGCTCCCTTGATCTGTTGTCCTTGGCGTCAAACTCGCTGGTAAATGATCGGTCTTCATTTTGGATCTTTTTTAAATTTTGCTCAAATGAATCCGTGAAGCTATCGTGCGGGATGAGGCTTTTCGGTTGGATTGGTCCTTTGAGGCGGTTAGCAGAGGGTCTATAAGGCTTCGAAGGGGAAAGGCTGTCCTCTGTATCCATAAATTGGTTATTCATGGAGTGCTTTTGGTCTTTCGTTTCCCTGGGACCGCACCCGCAGTTAAAGATGCCCATGACAATGTCTGAGACCTTTGTACCAGACCAGAAATCGCTGGCTTTGTTAATTGATGAGTTAGGTCTCATTGCTGAAGGGAATCGGAATTTTATTATCGAATCTTTTTAACTATAAGGATACGCCTAAACGCACAATCAATTTGAGCTTCTCAATTAAAATGTGAGTTAGAGCGCTTTGAATTAAAAACTAATTATCGAAGTTTGTTTTGCTTTAATGCACACGAAAAAACCCTCGGCTGGAAGTCCCTTGCAGCGTTTGCTCAAGTGACGCCAATTTGAGTCTCAGATAATTCCGTGTTCATATTTGAATACATTTGTATACCATAAACAGCATTTTTAAACCGATGGGATGGAAAAGATAACAAAAATATACGCGTCTGTGATAATGAGTATTTGTTTGACAGTCGCCTTAGAGTCAGAAGTAATCTGCAGAGATTTGTGATTCATGAGCAAGATACATTGGACTTAAGATCTGAATCGATATGGTGGTTTTTTTTAGGTAGATATCTCTTGAAATTTGAAGTTTTTGCTGACTGAGGTTGATTTCCAAGATCATTCATTTACGAATGTTCGGAAAGTGCACGAAAGTCGGTGGAAAAAGTTGAAGCTAGTATTCGTGCTGTAGAGCTCATATACCCAATTACGTCGTATTCTGGTGTGATAAATTTGCTGGTATTAAATTCTGATATTGATCTCAAACAAATAAAAGTACATCTAACAAATTCAAAAAATGAGACAGGTTATCTGTCTCCACGTCGGTCAAGGTGGCGTACAAGTTGGCGATTCTCTCTGGGAACTGTTTTGCATTGAGCATGGCCTCCGTCTTGATGGCAAATTCACTGAAGATAAAAATCTTCACAAGAGCTATTTTGACACTTTCAAAAGTTTCTTCCGTGAATTCAGTGATTCCTCCTATGTTCCAAGGTCACTTTTCATTGATCTGGAGCCAGCTGCAATCAATGAAGTTAAGACAGGCTCTAACCGACAGTTATATGAACCTACTCAATTCATTTCTGGTAAAGAAGACGCTGGTTGCACTTATGCAAGAGGCCGCTGTACTGTAGGCAAAGCGTTGATAGACACAACAATGGATAGAATTAGACAACTTGCTGATGATTGTGATAGTCTCTATGACTTTCTTATTATTAACTCTGCTGGTGGAGGAACCGGTTCTGGCTTCGGTTCTCTGCTGCTCATTCGCTCCTTTCATGTCAGCAAATGAGAGCCATCCTGATCCACTGTCAATTGTGGAACTTACTAATGAGGCATTCGAACCTGAAAATTATGTGGTAACCAGTAACCCGGGGTATGGGAAATACATGGCAGTAAGCATGATATACCGAGGTGAAGTCGCCCCGAAAGATATTTCTCCTGCGATAGGTCTAGTGAAAAGAAGAAATAGAATTACATTTGCTGATTGGTTTTCTACAGGGTTCAAAGTTGGAATTAATGATACACCTACTGGATATATTCCTGGCGATATCCTTTCGAAAGCGTCAAGGTCTGTGTGCACGGTTTCGAATTCAACAGCTTTGGGAGAGGTGTTTGAGGGATATGCCAGAAACTTTGATAAATTGTTTACAAAGAGAGCGTTTGTTCATTGGTATCTTAAAGAAGGATTGGAAGAAGGAGAGTTTAGTGAAGCGAGAGAAGATATAGCGGCCTTGATTGGAGAGTATAAATTCATTGGTGCTGATTCTCCTGAAGGGGAGGAAGAAGGAGATTTTCATAATAATGAACCAAAGCAGCAGAATTAATATTATTTCAAAAAGTTTATAGAGTATTTTGAACCGAGTTAACTTTTGAAAATGCTTTATGAATATAATTGCGATGTCATCAACCTTTTGAGCTCGAATTGGATTAGTGAGCTTTCCTTTGTCTTTGAAATTTCTCATCAAAACCCAATTTATTGATTTTTAAATAAAATCGAATTCATTATTATAATAATTAACATTTCAATTTCTATGAAAATTTTCAAAGTAGCTTAGGTAGAACTAATTCCTTGAAAACAATCCGGAAATTCGAAGCTGGCATAGTATTGCTTTTTGGGTAAAGGCTATGTTTGTTCCTCTGATTGTAATTGACTGTATTGTGAATGATGGCTAATTGTGTAATCAAATGAAATGTTCTGACTTTATTATTTGACGAGTAAGTATGTGTACTGGTATGAAATTGCGAGCCGAAAGAGCTGATAATCGAGTTCATGGTATAATCACACAACAATTTCGAAAAATTAGCTTCATGAGCATTGAAGCAGTAGTCACATTGAGTAATAAACTAAGTTACTGACATCAAACGAATCCTTAGTTAATTTAGTATCCACTATAAAGAGAATACAATTGATGGATTGTGCAAGTATTCTAATCGCACGATTATCAAGGATATATTTGCAAAATATTTATTAACTAATCGGAATGGTCATCCATTTACAGTGGCTACAAATACTGTACATATGTAATTTGGAAAGTCATTTACATCCTTCTCAAACCAATCGAACAGTGATGAAATACTAGAGCATACTCTCTACATGACTGTTATATGAGCCGCCTGGAATTCTGAATGGAGGTACGAATGCCCAGTCGCTTCCTATAGGAGTGAAAAGCCTTTTAATTTTAGTGAAACTGAGTTTATCTCTAATCCTCAAATTTATTTTCGTGAATTCATCTCATTTCATCAACGTAAAAGACAATTTAAATGGAAATGCAAGACCAAAGCTTAAGCAGCTTACTACTAAACGACATTTTTCTAGATTAGTTAAATTACCTACCATAATTATGCGTTTTTATTGGGATGCCTTGTTTTGTTTTTGTAACTCATGCCAATAAATATTTTTTATTAATTTCAAGTACTTCCAACAATCCGAAAGATCCCATCCTACAATTCCAAGTCTGATAACATTTTGAATGCCCAGTTGTTAAATCTCCCTGTTTTTGATTCTAATCGACAAGCTTACTTTCTTTTCATGTCCTATATGATGAGTCATCATAACATAATGCTAATGCTTAGTTTAATAATTCGCGACATCTTGCTTGATACTTTTTTAAATAGATATTTGCACCCGGACTAAACCCTCTAAGTGCCGATAAAACATACATTTTTGCATTCTTCCAAGCGATCACAATTAAGATATCTCCCGTAGAAAGGTACATGAAATAAAAAGAAGTCTTAAAACCATTAGTAATGCTCAACTATAAACTTCAAAATGCATGCTTCAAAACCTTATTCATACACCAATGAAACTTTCATGCGAGCTGATTCTTCTTGTCGCATCAGATCCAAAACAATTACCGAAATTTTTTTCGCTCTCTATATTAGTGCTAACCACCCTTTGATTTTCTTCTTTTAATTCACTTGCATACATCATAGAAATAATTGAGTCATTACTTCATTGGGTAAACGTTTTGTGAGCTCACGATTCATTTAAATGTGTAAAACATTAGAAAATTAGATAAAAATATGCAAAATTGCTTCAGGCCGAACTAAATACCCGCCCCAATCTACTGCTACTGCCTCATTATTTCAACTCCTGTCATTTAATCAGATAAAAAACTTATCGGATTTCAAAATTGAACTGTCTTTAAGTTATATAATTCAATTATAATACCAAAGAAAAGTTACTATTCAACATGGACGGCGACGGAGACGATCATAGAGACGAGGAATACAACGAAGAAATCCCTCAGGAGGAGGACGACCAATACAGAAACCAACCTCCAGAAGACGAGGAAGACGATGATGACTTCCCAGAATACGCAAACGAGCACAATAAGCGATTAAATCAAATTGTACTCCATAATCAGCCGTTCAGTCGATTTTTCTAACCAATTAACCCCAGATCAAAGAAAAGAGAAAGCTCATCAAGGAGCTCACCATCAAAAACCAAGATGTCAGCGAGAGACTTAAGATCATCAAAGAACATTTCAAGAATGTCAAATACGAACTCGTTAACACTCAGTCCATGGTAGCAGTCCCCTTCTAACACCTTCCTCTCATCACCAAATGGTAGATTGATGCGAAAAATAAAGAGATAGAAACAGAAGATCATTTGAAACAATTAGCTGAAAGGCAAGTTGGAAGAGTGAATCGAGAATTGAAAAAAATAGAGGAACTGTAAATCACCGTGCCTTGAGTGTTGTTAATTCATTGCTTAGAGAAATTGAGAACCAAGAGCGTTTGAACGACATCCAAAACCAGATTTTTAAAGGCAATGAGAAAATGGATAAATTCAAGTTGCTGATGAACTGGAACCAGGAGGAGCTTGAGCAATGGGCTCTCGCAGCCAAACAAAAAGAAGAGGATAACCTCGCGTTGGAGAAGTACAAACGTGCCGATGATATCAAAATCAAAGAGCTTAATCTCGAAATCGAGCGATTAACTGTAACTGACCCAAAATTTTTTAAATTTACACTGAACGCTTTTTAGCTTGAATTGACTCGCAAACAACAAGAACTCGAAAAAGAAATCACCGAAACCCAGGCAGCTCAAATCGAACTCGATAAATCAGCTGAAGAGTTCAAAAAGAACCACGAAGAGCGTCATAAATTATACGAGCAATGGAAGGAAGCTACAGAAAATATCAGAAGAAGAGAAGAGGCGATTGCTCATGAAGGAGAGAAATATGCTGGAATCAAAACACAGATTCAGGAGGCCCAACGGCATGTGAATGAGAAAAAGGCGTTTTTGGACGAACGAAAACAAGAAAACAAACAGACTGAGCAATCGATCATCACCAATGAGCGTTTGATTGCCCAGAAGCGAAACGAGAATAAAAAAATCAGCGAAAGCATCGAAAACCTCGAGGCGGAAGTCGAAATTTTAAAAAATCAACTCTCTGCCTTTGCCTCGGACCTCGCGGCGAAGAGAGCCAGACACGCCACGCTCTCTGAGGAGCTCTTGCATAAGAAACAGCGATTGAACCTCTCGAAGAAGAAATACGACTCTCAGAAGCATAAACTCGAAACTGAAGGCGAACTTGCTAAGGAACTCGAATCAAAGAATCAGGAGGCGGAGCTTGAATATAAGGAGAGCGAAAAGATCCTCTCTGATTTCGAAAAAGAGCTGAGAGTGAAGAAAGACGCGCTTTTCAAGCAGACCCAAGAGTTGTTTAAGCTCAGAGAGACTGAAGCGAACCTCTATGGTGAAATTCAAGGTAATAAGGCGGCCTGCAGAAACCTCCAAGCGCATATTAATAAGCTCAGTCAAGAGTTCCAGAGACAGCAAGAATTGCTTTATAATGCTGAATATCAGATTCAATTGATGGAGAGAAAGGTCGCGAGAGTGAAAGGTGAGAGAACTGCTGAGGAAAAGAAGGAGTTGAACGCTGATATCGAGAGACTCAAAACCGAGTTCGAGGATAAGAAAGCGGAGTTTAAGCAGTTGGATATGTCGATCAAAAAACTCGATGAGGACCTGAGAGGCGTCGAGAGAGACATGAACCGCGTGGAAGGAGAGAAGAAAAGACTCAACAGCGTCATCGAAGAGCTTACCCTTGAGAATGACATGACCGCGCAGGATTTGAATAAAATTGTGAAAGAGAAGGAACAAACGCTCGTTCAGCATGATATTATGAAGCTGGAAATCAAGAACATTCGTGAAACGCTTAGTAATGCCACGGATAAGGTCTACAGACTTGAGAATAGAAAATACCAGCTCGAAATGAGCATGCAGGAGCGAGAAAAAGAAATCAGCGTGCATAGAGATGTGCTGAAAGCGGAATACAAGGCCGCTGAAGAAGAGCGTCATAAAATCGCTGTTGAGCTCGCTGAGAGACTGAATAAGGTGAAAAACCTCAAGATTAAGTACGAGAGCTTCGTTCAGGTAATTAATTCATTGAATCTTTGGTAATAAAAACTTTGCGTAGAAAAATAAAGCGTCTGATGGCAACACTGAAACAGTCAACGAGCATTCGCAAGCATACTACGTCATCAAAGCTGCTCAGGAGAGGGAAGAGCTTCAACGTAAAGGAGACGAGCTCAATGGTAGGAACATTTCCTGTGAGAGCCTAATCTAATGGATTTTTCTCCTTTAAGCCATGATTATCAAGAGCGAGAAAGAATTGAAGGCCTTGGACAACACATTGAACCACTTGAAGACTCGTAATATTAACTACAGAGACAGATTCGTCAATAAGGTACGCTTTAGCCACTACACCTCAGTCGCTTATAAGTCATAGGGTGCCACAAGCAAAGACGCTCAGCAGAAAGAAGCGCTTGAAGACCAATGCAGAGTCGCAAGCGAGAATTTGTTCCAAAAGAAGAAGGAACTCCAGAACGTGGAGAAAGAAATCGATGAGGATAGAAGAAGACTCAACGAAATCACAGGAAAAGTAAAATAAGTTGCATTTCTTAAGTATTTACGTGCTTTAGCTTGAAGTATTGGCGTACAAACACAACGAGCTCCAGAAACAGCTCGATAGTTATTTCAGGGAAGCCAACGAACATAAAGAGAAGAAAGAGAGAGCTCAGAAATCTGCAGCAGCTAAATTGAACAATATGAAGGCACTCAACCTGACTATTGAAGAGAACTCTGCCAGAGATATTCAAATTAAATTAGACCGCGAGAAAAACCTCGAAAAGACTTATTTATCAGCTATTTTGTAATATTTTCCTTTGTTGCTAAGGCTAATTCCTTTGATTAGTGCCCTCAGTATGGATTTCCCGGAGATGAGCAGCGTGCTTGAACCATTGCTTAAAGAAAGAGGCATCGACTTGCCAAACAAGGCTCCTTCTTCGATCGACATTCAATCTCGTAAGAGCAAGTTCCTGTTAATGAGTTCTAATATTGTTGATGACGATAGGTAAATCTTCAGCTGCTTCATCGAAGAAAAGTGGAAGATAATAAAGCTTTATACTTGTTCTAGTTTTGAGCTAATTGATGTTTTATCTGTCTGACTGGCATAACTAATGAATCCTTCATATTTTCTCTAAAACGATTTCCTTATCACACTCATTTTCTGCAGTCACTTATGGCATATATTATGAAACTACAAATTATCCTAGAATGAGGATTCCGAAATTAGACTATGAAATGAATGATGTTTAGACTGAATAGAATGAAGGAGAATAAGCAGCAATAAGAAACTGAATTGATTTGATTTTCTGAGACTCATTATAGAACAAAAAAAATAAAAATCAATGAGCTGATGACAGTATCATGGTCCGATGGGGGCAATTATCAAATACCCTTGATAGCACAACGATTATAAGTCACCATCATCGCATTTTACACCGTCGACTTCGGTTATTTTGACTTTAGATTTCCTTGAAATCACGTCGGACTTTGACATTATCATCGTATTCGCCAATGCTGGTGAGTCGCCGTGGTTAGCGAGAACTTTTTGACCTACACTATATCTTTGGACAGGGCTTTCTGCCCCAGGGTTATCGGAGGATGGAAATTTTCTCAATGGTTTGCTCACGTCCCGAAAGCCGCTATTGTTAAAGAAAGTTTTTGCGTCTACGCTATATCTTTGGACGGGGCTAGCTGCCACAGGGCTATCGACGAATGAAGCTTTTTTCAATAGTTTACTCACATTCTGAATGATAAGTGCGTTGTAGTTAGCATATTTCTCATCCCTAATCAGAACATTGAGCACATCTCCAATCAAAATTAGCAGCTCTTTCCCGTCACTTGCAAGATCATTAAAATACTCGCAAATTTTATTAATCAAGTCGGGTCTTCTAGTCTCCAGCCAATACCGAAATTGTGCCTCATATTTCTCATCTTCGTAAATTTGGTTCTTCAAGGCTGTCAAGAGAATATTTTCCAATAGTGACTTATCGAAGAATGTCAGATACTTAGTACTGTTAATTAGATCTGTTAAATCTCCATAAAGGAAATCTTCAAGCTTCCTTTTCAACTCATCGGCAGTTTTCACTTCTGATTCAATACCAGCTCTGATTTGAGAGTCTGTGTTTACTTGATAGAACGCTAATCTGAGTTTCATGATTGCGATTTTAGTGAGTCCACAGACCAAACTTAAAAAAATCGCATAGTCAAATAGATTTTTGCCTTGATAAGTCTGTGCTATCTTTTTCTGGCAGTTATTAATGACAAGGAAAGTTTTGTTGAGCAAGTGAGCGATTCCAAATAGTTTTCTAATCTCCTTCTGCTGAGTCCGGTCTGTTTCGGAGGTTTTATATTCTCTTTCTTCTTCTTTAATCACAGAAAGGATCGTTATTTTTTTTTTCATTTTTGTCGGCGAGTCATCCTCTTTATATGCAATTTTTGTTTTGAGAGCCTTATGAACGATCAGATCTTCCCATTTGATGCGCTTCTCTTGCGTTTCAAGCATCGCATGGATTAATGCTTTGCAATCAGGACTCACTTCTAGTTGGACTTTCTCTTGAAACTTCAAATAGCAAATATTCCTTTCAGTTTTCATCTGAGTTTCCGCCTCGAAAGGATGAACGCCATAGATCATTTCGTAGAGTATCAATCCGAGTCCCCAAATATCGACTTCGAAACCGTAGGGTCTATCTCTTATCTGCTCCGGTGAACGATTTGAAATCGAAAAATATTTATGGGACATTTCCATGGGGTTCGTAGTGAGTTTTAACTCTTCCTGAAGGGCGCGGGCGCAGCCAAGGTCACTGAGAATAGGTTCCTCTCCTTTCATAAATACATTTTCTGTTTTCAAGTCCCGGTGGACTAGGTTGTTTTCCCTAAGCCAGCTGTACCCTTTCAAGATTTTACCGAAAATCTCTATGGCTTTGTCTTCTGGAAGCCTGTTCTCAGGATGCTTCTCAAGAAATTGTTTTAGCGTACCGTCAGGATAGTATTCAAGAAGCAGGTACACATTTATGCTATCTTCCCAGGAATCGATCGTGCGGACCAAATTGGGGTTGTTGCTGTTCTTAGCTAATTCCATGTACTTCTTTTCTCTGGCTATTTCCATATTGCGAACATTATCTTTCTTGAGGATCTGTTTAACAACAATTTTGTCACCATTCTCCTTATGTGTCGCCAGATAAATGTCAGAGGATGGCGTAGAAGTCAACAGTTCAAGGTTATAACATAATACAGGGTTTGAACCCGACGAATCCATGGTTTATTACGTTCTCGAGATAGTTTTAATTTGATATAAAATTGATCAAATTTGAAACTTTACTTCAAAGGTAAAGCTCATCCACCCACCTAAAATGCTCAGAAACGGTCCTCAAAATCTATTCTTCTCAAACAGAAATGTGTTTAATTGCTCCAAACAAGAATACCTCCTATGAAAGAACAAAATAGCACTCAAATAAGAAGATAATCTTTTCAATGGATCCCTTAGAATCACCTCATTCAGGTTAAGAAGCACTAATATTGTTCAAAAGGACTAATTAAAATTTGAAAATCTTGAAATAAGAAATTTCTCATCTTTAACATATTAATTAGGACCATCTCAAGGGCGAACTTGAAAGATTAACGTTTCGGAGCTTTAGACTGTCTCTCACATTCAGACAAAAGTGCAATTTTCCTTAGAATTCGATTTTTCCAGGCCTAGACTTTCCTGTATGACAACACTACAATGCGATTTTTGAATTAATTTTTTCGAAATGCTAATTTAAAACTTTATTTTCAAAATCCGAGTTGCCGCTTTTGAACATGAAAAAAGATAAAAATTTATTTTATTGCAGCTATTGCGGAGAATTTCCTGCGAGAACGTTGTTTCATGGGAAAAACAATCGAAACAATGAGAATTTGAAATGGTTGTTGCCACACTAAGAGTCACTTAATTTGATGCTATAACTTATAGAGGTGAAGCAGATAATTGAATTATCAATGCGAATTCGATCCGTTGACAGACAAAATTTGAATCTCTTTCACGATGTCAGCGTGTGTTCTGTTTTTTGTGGATTTCCTTGGGTTTTTTGACTTCACCTCAGATTGAGTCATAGGATTATCCGCAGAGTCACCATTGCTTGATAAATTAGCAACAGTATGTGATCTGCGGATAGTTTTAGCTTCTAGTCCATTCTCCGCAGGCCGAAACTGAGTTTTTTTCAAAAACTTACTCACATTCTGAATGACAAGACTGTTGTAATTAGCGTATTTGTCATCCCTAATCAGAGCATTGAGCACGTCTCCAATCAAAATTATCAGCTCTTCACCGTCACTTTTAAGATCATCAAAATGCCTGCAAATTTTGCGGACTAAGTCAGATCTTCTTGTTTCCAGCCAGTATCTAAATTGTGCCTCATATTTCTCATCATCGTAAATTTGGTTCTCCAAGGCAGGCAAGAGAATATTTTCTAATAGTGACTTATCGAAGAATGCCAGATTCTTAGTACTGTTAATTAGATCTGTTAAATCTCCATAAAGGAAATCTTCAAGCTTCCTTTTCAACTCATCGGCAGTTTTCACTTCTGATTCAATACCAGCTCTGATTTGAGAGTCTGTGTTTACTTGATAGAACGCTAATCTGAGTTTCATGATTGCGATTTTAGTGAGTCCACAGACCAAACTTAAAAAAATCGCATAGTCAAATAGATTTTTGCCTTGATAAGTCTGTGCTATCTTTTTCTGGCAGTTATTAATGACAAGGAATGTTTTGTTGAGCAAGTGAGCGATTCCAAAGAGCTTTTTAATCTCCCTCTGCAGAGCTCGAAGGGTCTCTGATGATTCATATTCTCTTTTTTCCTCCTGAATCACTGATAAAATTTTGATCCTTATAGAAGGATCAACTGCCTTCTTATACGCAATTTTTGTTTTGAGAGCCTTATGGACGATTAGATCCTCCCATTTAATGCGCTTCTCTTGCGTTTCAAGCATCGCATGGATTAATGCTTTGCAATCAGGACTCACTTCTAGTTGGACTTTCTCTTGAAACTTCAAATAGCAAATATTCCTTTCAGTTTTCATCTGAGTTTCCGCCTCGAAAGGATGAACGCCATAGATCATTTCGTAGAGTATCAATCCGAGTCCCCAGATATCAACTTCGAAACCGTAGGGTCTATCTTTTATCTGTTCCGGTGAACGATTTGAAACCGAGAATTGCTTCTTGGACATATCCATTGGATTCGATTCGAGAGTCTTTTCTTCCTCCAAAGCCCTTGCACAACCGAGGTCACCAAGAATCGGCTCGTCTCCTTTCATAAATATATTCTCAGTTTTCAGGTCTCGATGAATTAGGCTGTTTTCTCTGAGCCAACTGTACCCGTTCAAGAGCTTTCCGAAAATCTCTATGGCTTTGTCTTCTGGTAGTCTGTTATCAGTATGTGCTTGCTTTCCAATATATTGCTTGAGAGTGCCATCAGGGTAGTATTCAAGGAGAAAATAGACAGACTCATTATCTTCCCAGGTGTCAATTGTTCGGATCAAATTGGGATTATTGCTGTTCTTAGCTAATTCCATGTACTTCTTTTCTCGGGCTATTTCAGTCTTTCTCAGCTCGTTTTTTTGATTGTTTGTTTGGGGTTTGGGCACTTTTTTAACGACGATTGTATCATCTCCTTTGGATGTGTGCGTGGCTCTGTAAATCCAAGAGGATGGAGTCGTAGCAAATGGCTTTTCTTCCAGTTTGTAGAAAAGCAAAGGATTTGAATCAGATATCATTGTTGATCTTCGCTCAATATAAAATTAAATAGTCATTGAAATGAGAAAAAAAGTCACGCTCTTAAGTAAAACTCACGAATCATTATTATTAATAAAAAAAGAAAAGAATTGCTCCTAGCCTGAATTCTTTCAACCAAGAAAGATTTAATGTCTACAGAAAAGAAAAGCGAATAAATATATCATGAGTTAGAGACATACACGATGACCCATTTACTCATAAGAAGACAATCTACAGGAACATAATCGATGTATGGCCGAAGAAAATATAATGCACTTTCAATTTCAAATTTAGGAACTCAAGGATTGACATAAAACTGCTTCGATTTCCAATTTCTAGAGATTTCAAATTTTATAAGACTAGGTTTTACTTTTGTTAACTCTCAAAAATGAGATTCTTTACATTAACTTATTTGCAATTCAATTAAAAGCACACAGCCATTACTCCTAATACAAAACAATAAAAGGATCTATACAGCACCATGAAAAAACACTATATAGAAACACAAATGATGAATCATTTGTTGAAAGTTAGAAAGGAAACAAAAAATTTGTGCGGCGAGTGGACAAGCTTCAATTTAACAGAATGGATGAGACTCATAATGAACTAGACGCGAATGCTGTATCAAATACTCAAAAAGAAAGGATATAATGAGTCATGAGCATATACAGCGACTGACAGTAATTTCGTCACTGCAAAACTTTAATTAACACTCAAACCACGAGCTATAGAAAGCTCAAAGTAATATTATGCTCTTTTATCAATCTTTGAAGATTGTGTCTGGTCTTCCCATATTTTTGGGTTTATCCGAATCAAAAATAAAGACATCAATATAATTCCATTGAGAAAGACAATGGTAACTATTTCCAAACTCATTTTACCAATATCATCGTTCAAGAAAAACTCCTTATCTTGATAAAGTATTGCAATGGAAATAATCTGCATTGCACGAGGTTAGATTCTTCAATGAGTGTTAAAAACCTATATCGGCTTCAGCCTTCAAAAAGGTTCATATAATTCAAGGTCTTCTATGATATCTATAAGTAGAAACAATAACGCGATATTTACTTTTTCGAAAAATTAGGTACCAATAATAATTGACGGCTCCCTAGTGCCAATGCTTCTGTATTTCTATACAAACATGAGATATGTATGTATGACCTGTAGATTTAGTTATTAATGTGAATTTGTTACTGTGTGTGTATCTATTTCACGTTTGATCTATTTTTTACTTCATCTATTTTCACACTAAAGGGTTCTGTCTATATTTTATCAGAAAGCAATGGATTTGCATAAGAAAATTCAGGATTGAGGACCTTATGATTAATTAGATCATCCCATGTGATACGCTTCTCTGGGTCCTTTTGTAGCATTGAATAGATTAATTCTTTGCACACAGGACTGATTAATGGTTCAACATCAGGTTTTTGGAAGCGCATCTCATCAATATTCCGCTGCGATTCAATCTCCTTAGAAGTCACAAAAGGATGAATGCCGTATATCATTTGATAGAGGATCAGACCAAGTCCCCAAATATCTACTGGTACACCATAAGGCTCGTCTCTCACTTGCTCAGACGAAAGAATAGTTCGTGTGAATGGTCTGGGAGACATCTCATCTGGATCCTTATTCACTCTCAATTCTTCGTGTAGAGCTCTAACAGTGCCAAAATCAGAAAGGATTGGTTCCTCTCCTTTCATAAATATATTCTGTAATTTCAAATCTCGGTGAATCAGATTGTTTTCTCTGAACCAACTGTACCCTTTCAAGATTTTCTTAAACATGAAAGCCTCTTCCCAGTATCTACTTACTTCTCAAGAAATTGTGTGAGAGTACCGTCAGGATAGTATTCGAAGAGCAGATTAACAAATTTGTCAGTTTCCCATGTAGCTTCTACACTGATCAGATTGGGATTGTTACTGTTCCTGGCTAACCCCACATACTTCTTTTCCCTTTCAATTAATATATTTCGATCTCGGCTTTCTGTGGATGCCCGCTTGTCTTTACGTAATACTTTCATGACATAGACGTTACCATCTTCCCGATTTGTTGCAAAGTACAGCTCAGATTGGAATGTTCCAGCAAATGGTTTGCTCTCTGGTTTGTACTTATGAAAGGGACTTGAGTCAGGCAACATGTATTCAGTTTGTTTGACCTCCTCAATACCAGTTTTCGTCGAGATTTGGTTTCCCTCATCTTTGAGTCTGAGTTCTTCTAAATCAGGCAGGTTTTGCGGGATTCAAACTCAGCATTTTCCCAAGTAGAGTTCGCAGCTGCCATGAAGCGACAAAAGACTGCTCCAGAATTCCTTCGATCAGATAATTATATAGACTAGGTCCAACGCTTTGCATTCGTAATATACTTTCCACTTCATCAACCTTCTCTATTTTGTTCAGCTTGAGCACACTCAACGCCAGAGCCTTGATTTCTCCAGCTAACTCTTGGGAAGTAAATTTTTCCCCTTTCAAAGAAGTGGTAGACGCAGTATGTAATAAATCATCGACTTCAGTTGTCATCAGTTTTGCCCAATCACTCAAAAAAAGTCTTCTTTTTCCTTCATGAAACAGAGACTCTCTGGTCCCAAGACGTCCATAATCTTTCTTATGTTCATGTTCTTCCACAGAAATTCAATAAATTTTTGAATCAATTGAGGATCTTTAGGATTGAAAACCTCCTACTCCCGTCAGGTTGATAGCTCAGAGGAAGATATGGAAGAGTTGCGCAACCATCTGTTGGCCAACATCACTGATTTCGAATGTATTAGTCAAGACAGAGCCAGGATATCTAGATTGGAGATAAAGGATCTCTTTCACGAAGAGGGTCGCCGTGAGATCGTAGGCGTCCTTTACAACTGTTTTGAGCGATCAAGGACTCTGATCCTATGCTTTTCTTTTGAATCACGGGCCTCAGCTTCAAATATCTTATAAGTAGAAGTTTCTGCGACGAGCTTAAAAGCTTGATATTCAAATTTAAGCTTGCGAGGGATAGAAAATCTAAAGTCGACGTCCACTTTCTCAGGGTTTTGCACTTTGTTTAGGACACAATGCAGATTTTATTTGCTTTTTATGAGAAATCCGGTCTCATGTATTGAGTTGAGTTTAATCTTAACCGAGATAATATACAAACGTTAGGATAGATTCTATCAAAGACACGTATTTAGAGAGAGAGAAGATATCCCTGAGATTGATAATTTTCTACAATCCAGCGACCTCTCTTTGTGTTCTCTTGGAAATCAAACTAGTCACGTTGGAAAACGCATTTATGAAATTTATTTCAAAAATTCTGTTTGATTATACTCAATCAATGAGAAATTTGTTATTCAATAATCCGTTAAGGTATTTCAATGAGACACTAGTTTCCTCAACATTTTAAATCGCCATTAACATATAGCAATCATGAAACTCTCAATTATTGAGATTATGATTAACCATTATTTGCTTAGAACACCTCAAACATTAATTCTCTTACTTCATTTTATGAACTCTAACTTCATTATATTTATCTATTTTCCTCAACCTTTTTACAATGCAAGATCTGCAAAGCATCAAATATATTCAAGCCCACACTCAATTAACATTTGCAGCACAATATTAAACTCCAGCCAATCCAATTAATTATGGATTCAATGGAACCGATTCCCATTTCGAAGGATCCTCCTTACTACGCGTATGCAAATATTTCGTTGTAACTTTATACGGCGCGAACAACGACTCAAACGGCGTGTATCTTGCATCAGCGATCACCTGTGGCATCTGATATCTTGTATGCTCCACCTCAAGGACTTCAAATAACACTACCGCGAAATTCCTTGAGACATTGGCAACTTCAGGTGTTCCAAAATCATTCAAATCATCATGCTTTTTAATCGATTTCTCCTCAGTCACTGTATCAGGCGTCAATTCCGTAAATTCTTTTCGCTCCTCTTTTGAAAGGTCCTTTTCCCAGATCTCTTGAAACTTCTTTGCTTCCAGCAACGGCTGCTCCTTCTTCTCATCATAACAGCCTTTAACAATCCTGAAAAGCTTTGATCTGATACGGTATTTCTCCTTTGAGAGAGGGAAATACCAGCAGAGGGAAGCATTCTCGTTTCCTTCTAAGTCCTTATATATTTTGCTTCTTGCGTCGAGGATTGAAACGATGAAGACGCTTCCTTTTTCATTCGTGTGAATATTTTTGTACTTAAGGATGTCTGTCTCTGGAGTCTTGGAGCTCGCGGCGATATACCCGATGCAGATGTTCTTCCAGAAGTCGAGCTGCATATTTCCGGAAATGGATTTTTGGAGACTCTTTTGCCATGTGGCGATTTCGCCTTCCTTGTTTTCCATTGAAAGGTTCTAATTCGAAAATAAAGATTTTTTCTTTTAGTTTATCGAAGCTATAAAGAGAGTAGTTCATATCATCGAGATGAGTAAGTTCAGAAATTTTGTCGGCGATTTGGTGGATATATTTGAAGGAAGGCAATAAGTTCGAACGTGTTTTATCTTTTTTGGATTACTTTGCCTGATGAGATCGAACAAAAAAGCGTTCAGTCCTCGTTTCGCTTAAAAAAAGATTATTGATCTACATTGCGGTTTGATAATGAAACGAGGCGTTAGTATGATCTCACAAGCTTGAGGAAAATATGAAGGACTTTCTAAGCTATAAATAGTGAGATAACAAAAAGTGTTGTGATTTTCAATTTTGATTGAATCGTTAAGTTAATGCAATATCAAAAAAGTCAATCTGTGAAAGGGCACATGCATTGAGAGCAAAAGGCCAAATGTCCGGAGACTCAATCTGATGAATTGTGAAAAGATACCATAACCGACACTCTCTTTTCATGATGGATTGCATCTAGATATAGAAAGAGACTACAAATCATGGGCTGATTGTAATTCATTATATATGAAGTAGAACAGGTAAAACAGATGTTAATTCACATTAAAATAAGAGGTCTGATAGATCGAGCGACTTATTACTCGTTTTCCAAGTTTTACTACAAAGTTTTTGATATTTTAACATGCTAAGTGAAAAAATTAATAATTGATTAAAAAAAGATTGTTAAATAAATTTGAAAATAACCTGTAATGGTAAATGAGAGACCAACCCTGCAAAAGTTATTTCCTTAGTAATATTTCCCTTCGAACCCGCTTGCTTCCAAGCAAATTTGAATTCTGCTTATAAATCCCTAGTTGAATTGTAATGGTAAATAGGTTGTTGGGTATAAATTGAAATATCTTGAAGATTTATGATCTCAAAGGTAAGAATTTGAAATATTGTAAAGGTAAATTTTGCCTTGCTAAACAGAAAGTGCTCAGATAAGTAAATGGTATCTCTGAGAATGGTTAATCCTCTTTTCTAAAGGTAATTCTTATAGGTAAATCACGAATATGAAGTTGGATATGATATGACTATTTGGTTTTAATTCCATAAGCAACGATAAATCAATTCTTCATGAGATGATGAAGATAAATTAATTTGCAGTAGGTCAAACATAATTTTGAAAAAAACTAGTTTTGAAATACTGTGAAAAGCTAAATAGTTGGCCTTTGCAACAAAATCTGTTCTAAATACTATCTTGTAGCAGTAACAAGCTAAAGAAATATTTTTACTAATAGTAGCAGTAAATAAAAAAAAGAAAACATCTTTGAAGTTATGTCCTACTACTTAGTAGATTCGAACTAATAAAAAAATGAGAACTACATCGTCTCTAAAATTTCGCTTAATCCTTCATAAGAGCCTACTGACAAATGGTAATTGAAATCCAGCATTGATCACAAGAGAGCTTCAATGCATGTGATTCAACATTCTGATAAATAAATAGCTCATTAGCTTTCTCTCATACAACATCAATCATCTCCACATCATTAAATATTGGCCTCCCTCTAACTGAGATAATCGAAAGAAACAACAAACAAAAAAATGTTGTAAATTTGAACTCGAATTTATGGAGATTCTGCTCATATTCAGGTTTGAAAAATACTTAAGAGTTCTTCTTTGTAGGTCTGCCATTGTTTCTTATCATGCAAAATAAAATTCATCCAATTCATTATCAAGTAAATAACCAACTATCCATTATATCACAACATTTCGTGAAATAACATTAGATGCATGCAGTTGCTTACAGTTTACAGTTAATATATGTATATTTATATCATCCTAGCGTTTGCAAGTGATATATCAAAACTCTAAATTTCACCTCTGTAGTGAGCAGACAATAACTAATTGATATTGATAACCGACTTCTCTTTCTCCTTCGGATTCTCATTTTCTGCCTCAAGCACGAGATCCTTCATGTCGTTACCATTAGTCTTGCTTTCAGCTGACTCATTTTCAGCTTTGCTCTCCTTTTCTTTCTCTACAGAATTAAACCGTCTGAGAGTCGCCTAGTCAAATCACATTATCAATCTCCAAAAGCCTTATAGAACTTACATAAAGCTGCTGGATTTGCTCCTCGTACCGTTTATTTTCTTTAGTTAACCTCGAAAGCTTTTGCTGCAACGACTGGTTGTCTACTTCCAGCGACGAATCATCAATGGGTTTCTCACTCGCTAATTTAGCATACAATTCCTTCACTTCTCTTTTCAACTTGTCGTTTTCTAATTGCAGAGAGGCTATCGCGTCATCATTAGAAGGCCGCGCTGCTTGCTCCTTCGCCGCTTGCAGCTCAAGTTTCAGTCTCTCGATTTCTTTCTCTAGTCCTTCAACAACTAAATGATGGCCTATTTCTGCAGTTTGCAGCAGTTGGCCTACTCCTGAGACCAGCACTTCCTTGTGATCCTGGCTGATTGCCTCTGTAGAAACATCTTTCTGTAGTTGTACTAATTTCCTGCTGAGTCCCTTGTTCTCTTCTTCAAGAGCTTTGCATCGAGCTTCTTTTTCATTGATTTTCTCTTGCCAATGAGCGAGTAGATTTTCATTCTCTTGCTTCAGAATAGCGATCTGATTTTTCAATTCCGCTGTTTCAGAGAGCATATCTTTAAGTCTCTTCTCGTTCTCGCTGTGGAGCTTCTGGTTCTCTTCTTCAAGCTGAAGACATTTGCTGTTGAGCCATCGCATTTCTTTATTAGTAGTTTCCTGATTTTTCACGTGCCTTTCTTCGTTCTCTTTAAGGCTTGCTTCAAGTACACTAACAAGCGACTTAAGTTGAATGTTTTCCTTCTGTAAGGCTTCGGATTGTTGCTCTTCGGCTGCTGTTTTATTGGCTGATGAATCATTTTCTATTTCTTTTTGTATTTCCTCAAGCTTGAAGTGGGTTAATACTCTCAAGCGGAAAAACGTGAGTTTACGTCAGATTTCAGCTTTTCGAGCTGAAGGGCTAGCTCCGTTTGCCTCGAAACCTTTGCTTCTTTTCGAGCTGCTTCGAGCTCACGCTCTAGCTCTTCAATCGTGTTCTCAGCATAGGATTTGTAGATTTTCAATTCATCGTCTTTTGCTTTTAATTTTTCCTTTAAGTAGAGGAAAATGAGTTAGGAGAACGTTTGATTCTTTGAGTATTTACTTCGAGTTCCTTCTTTTCCGCTGTAAGACGAACTTGCATTTCAGTGGCTTTCTTCGCGAGCTCGTTTCCACGAGCTCTAAGCGTATTTACCATCTCTTGAGCTTTCGCTACTTCTGCGCAAAGCCGATCGTTCTCTTTTTCTAGGTTTTGGTATCTTACATTAGCTTCTTCAGCTTCTAAGATCGCCTATATTGGAAAAATATTAATTGGTATTCCTTAGTCACTGGATAGATGTTCATTACTGCTTGGACTGCGTTCGTTTTCTCCTTATTAAGCTCTGCAATCGCATGGTATTTTTCCAAATTTGCAGCATTCTCTTGGTTCAATGTAAAGTAGCTGGTTTTAAGCTAGGTTCCGAGGGGTTAGTAAACAGGGCCCAATAACAACTTTCATTTACCTTTGCTAGCTCACGGTCGAGCTTCGCGCATTTGTGTTCCAATAAGTCGTTTTGGTCGCTCAATGCCTTGCACTGAGCCTCAGCTTCTTTTAGCTTATCTCTCACGTTATCAAGCTCGAGTTCCAAATCGTCGATCCTTTTGGTTTTTTCTTTGTAACATGGTTAATAACGTTGTTTAAATAATGTGAAATGATACCTTTGAGATCCAAATTTTCTGTCGATAAAACACTGATTTTAGCATTCTGTTGCACAATTAGCGCATTCAGTCTATCTATCGATCCCTCCCCACCTGTCGAAACTGTCCGAGAGATGGTCAGTCTCTCAGAGTCTTTCTTCGCTGCCTCGAGAAGCGCCTTAAACTTCATAATTTGCATATCCTTCTGTTGAATTTGTTCCTTTTGCGACTGATTTTCTATCCTCAATCGATTTATCTCCATGTCCTTCGACTCCAAGAGATTCAACGGCTCATCCTTGTCAGATTCGTTCAACTGAGGCTCCTCTATACGTTTCGGGGACTCCTCTTTTCTTGGCTTTTCGTGCTCAAACTCTTGGAAGCCCGGCACAGGACTGCCTTTATCCAATACAAAGGCGCTAATATTTTTTGGAGGTTCGCTTTTGCCTTTTTTGAGGTAAACAGGCTTAGGTTCCGCTTGCTCTTCTTCAAAGACATGCTCAAAGAGCTCATCCACGTATTTTCGAGCCTCAGCGCTGATTTCTTGGTCCTCTCGAGACAGTCTCGACGGCAGAGATTGTCTCAACGGCTCGGATTGCCTCATTGTCTGTGATTGTGTTACTTCTTCTTTCTTGTCACTATCTCTTGGGTTCATCTTGAAAATATTTATACTCTTCAATTTCTTTTCTATTTCTGGCGTATTCAGCACGATATTAGGCGCTATTGGCTTCGTTCCCGTAGAGCCTGTCATGCTTTGAGTCCTCACAATCGGGCTAACCGTTTTCTTTGGAGTGATAACATCGCTAGCTCGATGCGTTTGGGATTTAAGTTTATCAGCAGGTTTTGATTCTTTCAGCTCCTGTTGCGAAGCTTCCTTGACTTCAAAAACCTGATTGTTTTGAGTTTGAACGGTCGGAATAATTCCTTCGAGGTCCTCGAAATCATCCCATCTAGCCTGCGGTTTTCCTTCGGTCTGTCTCGCTCTCTCAATAGACTCTCGAGATCCTTTCTGAATGAACTGTTCTCCTCCTCTTATGTCTTTTTTTTCTTCTGGCACATGAGTTTCTTCATTTCTTTGAAACTCCGACTGTAAAGGTTTCATAAAGTTATCCCCTTCGGCTTCTTCAGTTCGCTGCGTCTGGCTCGTGTTTTCATGGATATAGGACCCTTCCGCTAGTTGAGAGTTCCTCTCTTCGCTGATCCTACTACTATATAAAACATTCATGAATCAAGGCTTTAGAAGCCAAACTAACCTCTCATTTTTGTCCTCGCCAATAAACTCCATTTTAATTCTCATCTGCAACTTGGCGTTGGGATCCGTGCTCTTTAGCTTGATGCTCTCTTGCGAAACTAGCAATTAGGCAAAATGAATCTCAAGCTAAACGAAGACAAGAGATGTACTTAAGTTGTTATTATTCGGATAAGCCGAAAGATCGAGATCAGCTGTGCCAGCAATTCTGTTACCACGTGCGGTATGGATAATCACAGTAAATGAGCACTATTAAAGGAAAAAATTCGGTTAAACACAAAGGATAGACGTCCAGTACTTTCTGCTCAAGGTATTTGTTTCTCTTCTCGTCATAGTAAAGCGCCACTGGAACATCCAGAGGCTCCATGAACAATGTATATCCTTTTGCAACGTCGTTTCCTTGTCTCACAGTCTGCGCCTTGTGGTCCCCTAGAAAGATCTATTAAACTGGGAAACTTTGGATTTGTTACCTCGTTTGAGCAGAACGGAGAGCTCGCATTCAAATGCAGCTGCCAGGTAAACTTTTTCAATGTACGCCTCAAGCTGGAACTGGTGTTTCTTCTTTCCGACTCGTCTGAGAAATTTTGCCATGGTCGATTTTTTATTTCAGAAATTAACGTAAAATGAGAATCAATGAATCTCTCTGCTTAAAAGATTGCTACAGTAGATTCCTTCGGATTACTGAATCAAACGGCGCTAAGACCAGCATCCAAAATCGCATCCACTGAGAATCTAAATTTCCATATATATTTTAAGGCTTGCTCAGAAAAAAACAGGTGGATAACTCATCTGGACTGCTGTTCAATGATCATGAACGTTGCTTTGAGAGTCTGGAACAAAATCAATGATGGTATTATGATTAGATTTCTGTGTGTTATTACCTCTACCACTATCACATATATCAAAATAAGTATTATTGAGTTCTATAAGCGACGTAACATCAATAAGACAAGACCATTAGTCAGAAGATTGCCCGAACAAATTCATATTTTTAGTGTATTTTGCTTTTTATCTTTTTCTAAGCTAAGCCTTCCTGCTTATAGACAGTCCCCTTTGAAAAGAACGGATCGTTAGGTCTTTCTAAGTATTCTCAATCCTCCATGAGAGTCACCCGCCAAAATATATTTTCCGGCTTTGATTGTCTTTAGCGCATAGAATTGATCTATTGTAATAAATTTTGATGTTAAAAATTAAAGTCATTGTTAAGGATAGCACATACTTCTACTGCCTCCATCAAAAATTTTCTCTGTTATCTTTTTGAAAGGGAACTCGAGGTAATACACTTTCTCCTTCGCAGCGATAAGTATCGAATTTTTTCCTTCGAAGCACTCGATTGCGTTTATATTTCCTACCAATATTGATTTCATCAGTAGTTCATCAAGGCGACAGATTACCCGGTACCGCTAGACGAGTCTTATAAACTAAGCGCATTTTGACAAGATCCCAGACGCAAAGTTTAGGATCGTCGCCTTTTTCTATTCCATACAACCAAAGCGTCTTCTTATCAATGGTATGGACCGCAAAATCTACCATAGCGTTGTTAAAGGAGCTCATAAAAACTAAAATACTCGTTGCCATGCCGATCAGCCTTTTCTGATGCAAAGTTTTCTTCACATTGATTATTCCGAATTTATTCATCATTTGATCGAAGAAAATCGCGTGATGAGTATTAGGAATGAGCTGGACCCTCGAGAACCTCCATGCGGAATTATTCACAATGAAACGATCGGTTTTCTTGTGGACGTTCCTGATCTTCAAGGCGCCTCGGGAGCAACTAACTAACAAAACTTCGCCTTTACGGTAGATATTCAGCCCAGTTATTTCCTCTTGTATTTTAGAGTGATGACGGCCATGTATTAGAAAGAAGCTTACCTGAGTGGTAATTTTTTAACTCAGAGTGGAACGTTAATGCTCCTTGCTCATTGATAATGAGGACAACGCTACGGTCTCTGGTTGTGAGGGCGATTAGGTCATCTCGAGATCCCTTTGCAATGAGAGTGAATACACCTATAATTAGCAATACAAAGTCTCAGTGGCGATACTCGATCAATTAGTTTTTACCCACTTTAGGGATCTCGAGGGTGGATAGTAGCTGCTTGGTCTCAATGGCCCAGAGCTTGATATTTTGGCGAGCGGTCAGCACTCTAAACGGGTTTTTGAGTATTTCCATCTGGGTGAGTTTAGCTATAGATATTTTTTCAATGAGACGCCACTTTTCAATTAGCTGAAATTACCATTGCAGACTCTCTCGAGCGCTCCGACTCTTTTTTTATTCTCATCAATGAACCAGAGCCTAATCGAAGGAGTTTCGCAAGCAGAAGCCAGAAAATAGCCCTCGTCACTTTCACAGATGCTCAACGTGGTAATACTGCCTAAAATTCGTGAGACAAATAATGATTATTTGCATAAATTGGACTCAGTACTCTGATGGGCGCATTCAAAGCTGTATGTGGGAGTTTTTCGAAGTATATGCCACACTTTGATTGAAAAATCTGATCCTGCGGTCGCGAAAAACTCTTTACTCTCTGCCATAGAGAGACATAATATTTTTCCTATCGCCGCATTAATGATACCCGAAAATGCTATCATTTCTCCATACCTTCATGGGCTTTGGCTATTTTGAGTCTCGGACGATAGCCATCTATCCAATACCGAATTGACATATCTGCTGAACAAGTGATCACATAGTATACGTCCTCATCTGGGACATGTGCTATCCCTGTAATATCGTCTATTTAAGGAGAAAAATCACACACTCTGAGAAAAACACAATCGGCTGCCTGAATGCGAATCCTTAGAGTTTCCTACAATTTCTTTGTTCGAAATATCCCACATTTCAAGGAAATTATAAAGCGGATTGACAACGTAGATCATTTTTGCTTGTTCATTTATATCGAACATCGGCGGCTCAACTTTGAAAGAAAGCAAAAAAAATTATGAGGCCCAGAATAATAATAAATCTCCTCACATTCAAGCTCAAAGGAATGCGTTGGAATTTTCATCTTTACGTTCCAAAACCGAATGTTTTTCTCTCCCACATGCGTCGACACTATCGTGTTATTATCCTTCAAAAACTTCACTTGAGTGCATGTAACTGCCCATTATATAATTAACAAATCACTCCTCAGAATCTGCTAGGCCATTACCCTTAGATATTTCCAAGTCTCCGAATTCATTTTGCTTGTAAGCGTCTGAATTGTAGAGTTAATCCAAAACGGTAGCTAATAAGCGCGTTTACATTGGACTCCAGGGTCGAAGGTATGATAGTGGGTGCTATCCTTGAGATCCCAAACTCTGATAAATCCGACTTCGGTTCCAATGGCCAGCCATTTATCATCTGAGGAGACATCCATCGAGCTGACTGAAACGCACGTTTATACAGCGGAAACCGCAAAATACTACCTGCATCGATCATGTTTTCTGCAAATAAATGATTGTTGTTATAAGTGGATAATCAGGGGTATTTTACTGAATTCCTCTTCAAGTTGCATTGTTTTCACTTGGACATCATAGCGATAGTCCATTTTCTTAAACGCTTTGTACGTCTGTAGGAAGTTCCAGAACTTGATCTCTCCTTTGCATGAGCTGACCATGCTGCTCGCTTTGTTATGCAACACCAACGATTTAATTTTTCCTAATGGATATAATCCACGAAAATTTCAGCCAATGGCTTCAAATCGCCTTTGATTGGTTTACCGATGGCGAGATGTCCTTCAGGAACGTTGGGATGAATCTCTTGGTAGGTATTAGAATTGAGGCTCGGTTCCACCATACGAGTGATATATCAAATGCGATTTTTCAACTAAATATATGATTTATTGTAGCAACTTAAAATGATTTTTGATTCTGGCCGATTTCTCTGTCAGAACAGCACTCCTTCATTGGCTCTTTTAAGATTGCTAAACCTTACTCCCTATACTTTGGATGCTAAGGACCCGCGGCGTAAATTCCTTAGTGCTCAACGTCACCCTTCAAATATGGACGTTATTCCTTTACCAAATATATATATAGGTAAATAGAATTTGATAGCATACGCAATTTTCAATTAAAAAACGCGATTCACTTACTCAATGAGTAATTCTCTTCATTTAGAGGTCTTTAAGCTTTGAGATTTGCGATTACTGATAGAAGCATGTATTTATAATGAATGTATCAAACGATAAGGATTTTGGAACTAAGATTCTCATCGTAATTAGAATTAAGAATTAAAAACATTCGAAACAAATCTTCGGCTACCCGACACTCTTCCCAGCAATGTTATCAAAGAAAATAAACATCGGACACATCCGAAATCTTATTAAAGGTACCTTTCCTTACCTAACTACCTCCTAACAACATGGATTAAGATAAAAGAGTCCTCGTCAGAGTGGATTTCAATGTCCCTGTGAAAGAAGGTAAAGTCAAGGACGCAACCAGAATCAAAACGACAGTCCCAACTATCAAGCAGCTCCTCGAAGACGGCCCTAAGAATATCGTCCTGATGTCCCATCTCGGTCGTCCAAACGGCAGCAGAGTCGAAAAGCACTCTCTGAAGCCTGTTGTTCCAGCCCTTGAAGATTTCTTGGGCAAGAAAGTCACTTTCCTCAATGACTGTGTCGGTGATGAGATCGTCAACGCGACTAACGCTGGAAAAGACGGTCAAATCTTTTTACTCGAGAACCTGCGATTCCATTTAGAAGAAGAAGGATCTCGCAAGGAAGCTGATGGAACTAAGGCAATTACTTTTCGGTGAAAAGCGGCTTATGTTTTTTTTTTTTAGACCAAGGCTGATAAAGCTAATATTCAAGCTTTTAGAAAAGGTTTGACAGCCCTCGGAGATATCTACGTTAATGATGCTTTTGGAACGGCTCATAGAGCTCACAGTTCGATTACTGGAATCGACCTGCCTATCAGAGCTGCCGGCCTTCTCCTCAAGAAGGAATTGGATTACTTCTCAATTTTGGACAACCCTCAAAGACCTTTCTTGGGTAAAATTAATTCAGCTGTTGCTTTCCACTAACAAACTTTATTACACAGTTGTTTTGGGAGGAGCCAAAGTTGCTGATAAAATCCAGCTTATCGAAAACCTCATCGAAAAGGTCGACGAAATGATCATCGGAGGTGGCATGGCCTTCACATTCTTGAAGGAACTCCACGGAATCAACATCGGTAACTCACTCTATGATAAAGAAGGTGCCAAAATCGTCAAGAAAGTCCTTGAAAAAGTAATATTTCTTGGTATTATCCCAGATTAACGATTGATAGGCTCAAGCAAAAGGCGTGAAAATTCATTTGCCAGTCGACTTCTTAGCCGGCGACAAATTCGACGCGAGCTCTCAAGTCAAGGAGTTCAATCTCAACACCGGAATCCCAGACGGCTGGGCTGGTTATGATATTGGACCACAAACCATCAAAGAGAACTCCGAGGCTGTTAGAAGAGCTAAAACTATCGTTTGGAATGGTCCTCAAGGCGTTTTCGAAATCGAGAAATTCAGAGCTGGAAGCATCGCGCTACTCAATGACATCATGACAGCCACTGCCAACGGCGCGACCTCGATTGTGGGTGGAGGTGACTCCGTTGCGTTAGTGCAAACTCAAAAAGGCGCCGAGCAGAGACTTAGCCACGTCAGCACAGGTGGTGGTGCTTCTCTTGAATTACTCGAGGGAAAAATCCTACCTGGACTTGACTATTTAACTAACAAGGAAGACTTGGACAAAATTCTTAGAACTGCTTAAGACTCATGAAAAATTGTATTTCAAACTCATCAATTGATGGTCTTTCATTCTGATACATTCATACATACTGGCTCCGCTGTCTTAGCAGCGTCCAAAGCAAAAGTTGAGTAAAATCTATCAATTTTTTCTATAGTAACATGAATATTCAAAAACAAAAATGAAAAAACACGAGGACAAGTATTTTCGAATTTCCTTTGAAATATAAACACCTTATCGCATTCCTGATTTCACGTTGCGGTGGAAAAGGTTTCCTTCGAGCTTGTATTCCTTATGGAACAGCTTGCTGTAAGCTAAAGAGCGCATAAGATTAGAAATGAGACATAAAGGCGTATTATTTACCTGTTGATTTCTGCTCGAGTTCCTTTGCTTTGACGTATTGATCATCGCATAGAGTCTCCAATAAATTCGCTGGTAACTGAGTGCCGTTTGCTACCTTCGCTTTCTTCGAAATTTGAGGCTCAAGCTCTGAATGCCCGTGTGATGCTTTAGTTTTCCCATCCTTATCATCCTTTTTCTATATAAAAGCTTTAGTAAGGGACAAATAAAGGCAAATTTACCTTCTTATCCTTCTTCTGTTGCTCTTTCTTCTCAATTATCTCTCTTTGCATTCTAAACTGCTCTTCCTCAGTGTAATTAAGAGAAATGACCTCATCGCTCGAGTATGGCTTAGTGCAAATAAGGCATTTCTTTTCTCCGTCCTTGATCTGCTCCAACGCTTTTTCGCTGAACACGCAGCCGCATTTCCACAAAAACAGGAATCTGTTTAATCCGTTTAATTCGGTGTTTGAAACCGGGCAGACAAAAGGAAAGGCCGCATCCGGCTTTTCGCTCTGTTTAAGGTTCAAGGTGACAAAGTCTTTGATTGAGGTGATGTGGGAAAATTCTTTTGGGAGGTTTTTCTCGATCAATGCCTTGAGAAGAGCTTCTTTATTATACATGAAACCCAACCGGCAGCCCGCCACTGGTTTTTCGAGTTTTTGCTTGGTAAGAGTGCAGAATTGCGCGCTATAAACAAGGAAAATGAGCTAAATTCTCAAAAATTCGTAATTACCGTGCTCTTGCCTTAATTTCTGCGTCTATTTTAACTTCTTTCTTTTTCTCTTTGACCATGTCTTTTCTTCCTACGAAATGTTAGGAAAAGTTGAATGGAAATGGGTTACCTGGAATACTGCCGCCGTCGTTTCCCATGGTTAACTTTTTTTTGCTTTTGAAATTCTAATTTATAATTAATAGACTTAGTTTATCAGGATAATATATACTCGGAGGATCAGAAATAGAAATCCTACTTTTAATCGTAACTCCGAAAAATTGTGCACTGGTAAATTGATCGAAAGAGATTTTTCTGGTGCGGATAAATAAATTCTGATGGAGATTAGCGACGGGAAGCATGATGGGGTGATTTAATAATATTCTTCTTAGATTAGATGAAGAAATAGGCATTATTATGATAAAAGAACACTTTCCATAGAGAATTATTATTGCTTCTTTAAATATACTGGCTGAGCCCAGTATCTTAGGGATGATCTTTAATACGGCTGTCAAGAGCATTAATAATAAGGAAAGCTATTACTACCAAGGTAATTTTTTTACGGATTGCTATGTTCACTAATTGGTTTAAAGGTTATCGCGGTAGATTTTATTGATTTTATAAATTATCTGTCTAACAGCTATCTCTGCGTTTGCAGGTGATTCAGTATCCACGCCAAAACATCTCCGAATGACACATATACAACAATTGGTAGGCTTTTATATAAATGCTCATCAACCAGACTACCCGGTACTTACAACGAATTCCGACAGGGAGGACACTTCCTATTGTATCAGCCAAAAAGACTTTGATGAGAACCTTCCTCTAGAGTCCAGAAACTACCTTGAAAATTTCACATCCGAGTCGAATCCCAAGTCACAGACCTCTGCATCCAGCAATATCTCTGAACAGAAGAAACGGAGCATTAAACGCCTTCTATTGAAGGCGTCTCGTAAAAAAATCATGGGAATAAGGGAGAACTCTCAAGAAAAACAACCTATCAACGTGATGCCGTCCATTGTGGTGGTTAAGCCAATGGGCAATGAAAGAGGGAATCAAAGATCGCCTTTAAGACAGTTAGATGGCGTATTAAACTCCAATTGTCAAACGAAACAGCAAGTGATTGACTTAAAACTGATGAGCCAAGCTGGAGACGTTGATTCCGCAATAAATCTAAGCCAATTTTCCGAAGTCTCAAGGAAAGATTATGATGTCAATGAGAAAGACTCAAACGTAAACGGAGGCGCCAACGAAGGCGATATTACTCAAGACAGCATTATTTCCATGCTAAAGTCAATGAAATTTGAAAAAGATGGTGCTCAAATGAACAAATCACCAGAAATCAGTCCATTACGAACACCCTCTAAGAATAATTCTGTCAAACAAACTCCTACGTCTTCAGCGAAAAAACCAAGGCTTAGACTTAAAAAACCAAAGGCGGTTGAGCAATTGGAGCTTGACATCAATTTAGTCGAGAAGCAAATTCATCTGAGAGCAGCTGACCCATTAGGCACCAAAATCAACTGCAGAACCCCTGCATTTGTAGACGCGAAAAATACTGATGATGAGCACAAATTTCCATTGAGAGACACCAGCGAGGACAAAGGCAGCCTTTCACCAACTCTTAAAACCACTCCGCCAATCTACTTGACCTGGAATGAGTTTATTTCCGAGATTAAAGGCTGTGGGAAGCCTCCAGCCTCAGAAATCCAGAAGCAAATTATCCCTGAAGAGGCTGTCCGAGCCAATAACAAGAATAAACTTAAGCGAGACTTTCTATTTCAAACTGAGGGCGACTACGATCGCAACGAGAGACCAAAGGAACGGGCCACTTCCGCTGAAGTCGTGCTCATCGACAACTACGTCCAAATCCCTCTCGACGTGTTCCGAGCTCGGTACCATGAATTTGTGGAGAGCAGAAGAAATTCGTTTTTGAAAGTGCCGCATAGTCGTACGCATTCTGCTGCAACAACCATTCGAGGGAACCATGCGAATGGAGAGTCTGACTATTCAATCGTGGAGTTTTCAGTGAACAGACTCCCGAAAGATTCGACTATTGGAAATCCAGTAATGTCCCCGGAGCAATCGAGCCTTGTTACGTCTCATGTGCAGGTTGCGGAGGAGCATATGACGCCGAAGAAAGAAAGGGTCTCTTTAAAGATTGATACAGACCCGAACACTGACAGTTGCAACGAGGCTAAACCGCCGTTGATAGTTACTTTCAGAGCGTTTCCAGAAAACTCTAGTCGCAACAATTTACAGAAGAATGAGGGAGATCACCCAGAATACAATCATGAGAGTAGCTTCGCCTCTCTTGTCGCTGAAAGAGTCTATCAAACGCCTGGTATTGAAGACAAAGCGAACTCATCCAAATGCTCGCCGCCTCGTGAGCTTAGTGAAATAAACACTCAAATAAAGCTTGCAGAAAGGCAAATCGTGTCTGCACTGGTGAAGATATATAGTTGCACAGAGGAAAACCAACGCTCTGGGTACTACGATAGGTTGTTGGAGAATGTTTCCCAGAGTATCATCAATGCAGGGAAAATTTGTAAAAACGATAATGATCTTTCTACATTTCCTGTTGAGCTGGATAGTCTCAAGAACATGCTCGCAGGCCTAGAGAAAACGGAAGAAGAGAGTTATCAAATGGCTCAAAAGAACCCCGAAACGCACAATTGCCAGGCCGATTCGCTGAGATCTTCGTTGAAAGAGTATCTAGAAGAAGTGATAAAACTCTCTAAGGAAAAATTGGCTCGCATTGAACAACAAGAACACACAGTCGCGTGTTTTGAAGCCGGAAAAAAAGATCTTCCTTGTCAACAGAAAGCAGAAGCTGACAAAGTTCAATCTCAACAGGTACCGCAATTCACTTTTAGCTTTGCTGCGAGTGTTATGGACGAAGAAATAAATCGAATGAATTCTCTTGATACACTCACTCAAACAGATGAATTGGACTGCTCGATAACTGAAGAGGCGCTTAGAGAAATCAAGAGCAAATTGATTGGTGAATTGAAGAAAAGCTCGGCAGGAAATAACGATAATATAGGGTATACCTCGTTCTTTGAAACTGATAATTCCTACAATAACTCGGTTGAGTTGAAAGCGACGTGTGTAAGAGACACAGAGGTGAGTGTTCCAAAAAAAGCCGGCAATCCAAGTAAGAAGAAGAATCATCGGGTTAGGTTTGTCCAAGGTGACGTAATATCCAATGAAGCGAGAGAAGAAAAGCCAGAAAACACAGTCGGTCTGAAAAAAGAATTCCATGAGCTGGCTGTACTTGAGAAACTCAAGTTAGAAAAGGGTCACCCTGCTCGAATGGTGGTTATTTCAGAGCTGATTGATGAGCAAACGCTTCAAACGCTTCCCAAAGAGCAATGGCGAAGCTACATTAGCCAGAAATATGAAGCTTTGTCTGTGAAAGCATAGGAAAATTTTTTGTTAATATTTGCTTGAGCTAATTCGTTGTGGTTGAGTTAATAATTACAAAATCGCAACCCAGTTTAAATGCGTAATTTTATTATTTCAAGTGTTTTTTTCTTTGTAAATCAGGTCGATGACATAATTCATCCAAATATCGGTATATTTTTTGTAATCTCCTAACCTCATCTAAAAATGTTTCACATCTGTATTATTTCATTCCAAAAGCCATAGAAATTAGATCGCACTATAAGCCCGATATAGAAGAAATCAAGAGACCTCAAGCACACCTCATGCCACTCTAATGGCTCTCCCTAACAATCAGAACTAGCAACACTCAATACTATCAACTTCAGCTTATTCACATAGGAATGGATAAGCACAAGAGCTTCCTTATTGAAAAACACACAATGGACATATAATATTCGCAAATTTCTTCTCGAGGCAAGAGTCCAGCTCCTTGATAGACATACATATTGTTGGGAACATATTAGAACTCTAATGCTCATTACAAGAGAAGATTGTTTATCGATTCGAAACTATTATCGCTACCAAAAGAACTTATTCGAAATTTTTCGAAAGTTGAAAAATAAATAACATAAATAAATCAAGTAGGATGGACCCGATCGCATTAGACAAAACTCAAAAAGTAAAAATCATTGACCAGAGTCTGGTCAGTACCTCTGGCAGCGTTCAGGCAGGCATGGACTACCAGGGAATCGAATGGGATGTCATCATGCCAGGAATCGGAAGGAAATTTTACCGAAGACAACGCGATTTAAAATTCAAACCGTACAGAAATGGTATCGGCGAGCTCAAAAAGCACTCCAGAAAGCAAAAACTGCCCAAGAACTCAATCTATGATTTTTCTAAGTACTACCGGAACCTCCCTACACTGGTCGGGCACTTCCAGCTCCGATATAACCTCGTTGCCATTTCCAAATACGATTTTCTCCATGTGAAACAAGACGGGATTTACAAATTTTCTACATTGGATCACGATACTAAAGACTTCAATTATGCGGATGATTTTACCCCTGTTTGCCTGGGCTATGCTGATGGCTATGCCGTGTCGGGTGGATTCGAGGGCGAGCTTGCCGTCTATGACCTTGAGGCCAATAAAGTCAGGTTTTTTGGAAAAACGACTGAAGGAGACCACATTCTTAACTGCTCTCATATTTATAAGGAAGACGGCCAATTGAAAATCCTCACAGGAGCAAATGACTGCTATTTGCGGATGTATAATATAAAATACTTCAAAGAGCCCAGTCTGTCTTTCAAATTCGATACAGCGGTCAATAACTGCTCAGTGTCCCCTGCCAATAGCAATATCATCGCAGTCTGCTGCGATCAAAACGAAACAGAAATTTTAGACATTAGACTCAACAAAGTCGTAATGAAACTCTATGGACACGAAGATTACACTTTCGCATCTGATTGGCACCCGAATGGGTTATTCTTAGCAACGGGAAACCAGGACCTGACCTGCAGGGTTTGGGATATGAGGAAGGTGTCGACTGAATACCATATTTTACCATCAGAAGTAGCTTCAGTCAGCAATGTGAAATTTGCGGCAGGAGGACAGTATTTGATTTTTAGCGAGGCCATCGATTACGTATCGATATATGATTTTCAAAAGGAATGCGAAGTGTATCAGAAAATAGACGTATTTGGAGAGATTACTGGAATGGACGTGACGCCGGGGGATAATGAAACGCTGTTTTTTGGAGTGAGGTTAAAAGACTACGAAGGAGTTTTCGAATATACGCTCAAAAAAGGCTCTATGACGAAAATGGTGGAGGAATCGTTTATTTAGGTTTAGAAATTTGCATTGCATGTGTTAGATGAAAAATAATACTTTGTGCATATGAAACTTAATTTTTGAGGCAAAACAGCACAAAAAAATTTGTTCTTATAAATGTGTGTGCTATTATTCTCATTGACTACCTGTATTATGTAATAACCCTACTACAACCCAGACCGCTGAAGCGGACTACAATTCGAATTATTGGACTTTTATGTATCTGACGGCCTCAGAAAAGGTTCGGCCTTAACGGCAAACTAAAAGAAGTCTTTTCCTTAAAGAATGACTGATGATGATATTAAAACAAATAGCAGGCTTATTTCTATTATTCTATCATTTGCAAGTAATATAAATCACTTAGGAATATTAAAAGTGAATATCATTAGTATTAGATTAAGAGATTTTCCTTATCATTCCCCAACGAATTCGCTGTCATCTGATTGAGATTTTTCCTCTCCGTCTGACTCTTCCTGATAGAAATTGAGCTTAATGCGCCTTCCTCTCGTTTCTCTCTTGGTTGGCGCTACCTCCTCAGAGCTTTGCTTTTCATTATCGGAGTTCTTTTCCACAATCGCATCCAACAGCGAGTCATCAGAAACATCAAAATCGCTATTAAACTCTTTCTTCGAAGTTTTCCACGGCGAGTCAGAATCCTTTTCAAACTCATCCCTCGTTCTTTTCTTATCCGACGCATCTCTCCTCAGCTTCGATGGTGACGAATCCTTTTCCGGCGAGCTAGATTCAGCTTGGGACTGCTGCTTTTCCGAAATTTTCGGTAAGCCCTCTATCAATATCAAATAAATGCTTAGATTAACACCATGAAATGATTATATTTACCTGATAATAGCCTTTGCTTTAGCCTTTCTTCCAAAGAGAGTATTCCCGGCCCACTGCTGAAAGAACCAACACCTTTTCCAGGACTCTTCTTCGTTGATGAATAACTATCCAAGTATTTGAAAATCGAGTTGCTGTTATCATCAGTTTTCTCCTCCTCGACCGTCTGACTTAACTCCAGACTTTTATCCGCCGGCATTTCCTTACTCAATTGCTTTGTTTTCAAGTATTTAAACTCTGAAAGCTTATCTTCAGACGCCTGAGAGGACTCTTTCGCTTTGGGTTCCGAGGCGGTCCGCTTCTTCCTTTCTTTCGTTCCATCAGCAGCAGCTACTTTCTTTTTCGAGGACTTCGACGCTTTCCACTCCTCCTCGCTGCTCTCATCCTCATCGTCCGAGCCAATCTTCTTCTTTTTCTTTGGAGTCTTCGGTTTCGACGCTTTTCTCTTCGGTTTCTCTCCCTCACCGTCTCCTTCTTCAATATCCATTTTCTTCGCCTTCAAATTCACATTTTTCCTGTTTATTTTCACTTCTTTCGCCTTAGGGCCTTTTCGCCTCTGCTTCTCCTCAAAATCTTCATATTCATCAAGCGCAGCGAGGAATTTATCAAGGTCTTCAGTCCACATATCCTCAATTTTCGTCTGAAGCAGCGTAAGCAATTCCACTGCTTTGTCTGCGTATTCCTTCTTAATTGACTCCACTTTCTCATAAGTCAAGTTCCATAGAGGCATCCGCAGTAAATAGTCGTATTCCTTCGCGGACGAGTCTTTCTCGATCTCATCAGCCTCTTCTTGCTGCTCCTCTGGGTCCTTGATTTCCGTATCCTGCAATTTTTTCGTCGATTTTATCTTCGTCATCTCGCTCATCTTCTTATACCCATGCTTCGCGAGCTCAGCAACGAGGTCCTTGCGCTTCACGTTCATGATATTAATTTGCCTTTTGACAACTTCCTCAACGAAGCGCTTCTTGTTCTCCAGGATCTCGAGATCTCTTTTAATGCGCGAGGCTAAGTACTCCTTTCTTTTCTCATAATATTCGAGTCTTTGGTGGTAAAACTCTTCCAGGATTTCCCCAACATGTCCGTACCTTCGAATCTTGCCCTCGGAATCAAACGCGACCATATTGGTGGTTTGGATCGTCGTTGACAGCCTGAACTTCTTGATCACGCCGCCGGGAGAGTTCACGACGCTGGCTAATTTCCCCTCAGCCATCTTCACGACAAAATGGACTCGGTTGTTCGTGTGATACTCCTTAACGTCTTCGAGCTCAGCCTCTCCTTCCTCTGGGTTCACCATGGACTCTAAGAACGCCTTGTAGTCTTTGGTCCATTTACCGATGGGTAATTCGGTTATCTCAAAGGCGTCTTCATCGATAATATTGAAAATTCCTTCAATAGTGTACCCGCCTTTCGCGCTCTCGATGATCTCTCCTGTAAAGCCTTTGAACCAAGGGTGCATCTTTTTAAATTCTTCGCCGCGGAGTCTCCCGCGTATATTCTCAGCGATTTCCCTTGGATTATAGCAAGGGATGCTTGTGCTCCAGCCCGTACCGATACCCTCAGCGCCGTTTACAAGAATCAACGGGATGATAGGAACATATGTCTGAGGCTCCACGAGCTGGCCGTCATCATCGAGGTAGGTAAGCACATGGTCATCAGGCTCAGGGAACAAGGCCCTTGTGACTTTATTGAGATTCGTGAAGAGGTATCTCGCGCTTGCTGCGTCTTTCCCGCCGGTGTTTCTCGACCCGAATTGACCATTCGGCATGAGAAGGTTGATATTATTCGACCCAACGAAATTCTGGGCCATGCCAATAATCGTTTGAGCCAGCGACTGCTCGCCGTGGTGGTAAGCAGAGTGCTCGGCAACGTAACCTGAGAGCTGCGCGACCTTGATTTCGCCTTTGAGGTTGCGCTTGAAGCACGAGTAAAGCACCTTTCTTTGTCCGGGCTTCAAGCCGTCTAATAGCGAGGGAATCGACCGCATGTTATCGTAGAAAGAGAACTGTATCAACTCCTTATGAACGAAATCAGTGTAGGACAGCTGCGTCTGCGTGTTGTCTAGGAAATCGTTAGGTGAATAGTTCCCAAGCCATTCTTTCCGTGAGTCAGCTTTCTTTTTATTAAAAGCCAAATCAATAGCCTCATCGCAGGTATTTCCTGAATATTTAAACGTGATCTGGTGTCGCGCGATATTCTGGAAATATTCTTTCGCCTCGGTGTCCGTCGAGGTACCCAGCCCTTTGTAGTACTTGATCTTCCACAAATGAGCCTGAGTCCCGGGGTTTTCTTTCCAAGCGTCGAACTCTTGCAGCGAGAAAAACATTTTTGTTTGATTCCCTTTAGTCGCTTTGATCAATGGCGTAATGAACTCCTTCAAAAAGCCTGGGAACTTGAATAACGAAGGCCAAAAATGATGAATGAAGTTCAGAACAAGCCCTTTGATATGAGACCCATCAGGGTCTTGGTCCGCCATGATCATGATACTGCCATAACGCAAACTTTTTCGATCCTCGTGCTTCTTTCCGACTTGCAATCCAATGATTTTGATAAGATTTTGGATTTCTGGGTTCTCCATGATTTGCTTCGCCGTTGTGTCTCGAACGTTCAAAAACTTCCCTTTGAGCGGGAAAACACCGTATTTATCTCTCCCAACAACCTCGATGCCCGCACACGCGAGCGATTTAGCCGAGTCTCCTTCCGTTAATATCAGCGTACATGACTCCGACGCTCTCGTTCCAGCGTCATTCGCGTCATCGAGTTTCGGGATTCCAAGCAACCGCGATTTTTTCGTTCCAGTTAACGTGCGTTGAAGCTTCAGGGTCGCTTTGGCCTGTGCTTGCATCACGATATTATCAACGATCCCTGATTTAATGATTTCTTTTAGAAACTTCTCGCTGAGCTCGCATTTGGACCCGAACTGAGAGACTTTAAGCGTCAGGGTCTCCTTCGTTTGAGAATCAAATGATGGATTTTCAATTAAGCAATTGATGAACACCCATAAATGATTACGGATCTGAAAAGGCTTGACATTCAAATCCTTGTGTTTTTTCTTAATGTTTTCTGTGAGCTTATCCGTGATTTGTTCGGAGATATAATTCACGTGAGTTCCGCCTCGGGATGTACAAATAGAGTTCACAAATGACACCTGCTGGAACTGACCCTCAGAAATGCTGACTATCACTTCCCATCGTCGGTCTGCTGTGGGTTTTTCGCTGATTTTTGGGTATTCTGTCCCTTTAGGGAAGTACATGTCAACGTACTGCGAGAATCCTTTGATGGAGATAGGTTTCCCGTTGAGATAGACCTTCACCGTTGAAGAAATGACTCCGGCTAAGTCGTATACCTATTAGTAACGGTAAGAAACCTCATTATTTCTCATATTATTAGACATACGCGCTTTCTCATAAGAGCCACGATATCATCATCGAACTCTTTCATACGAAACCGTTTTAGGTCCGGGTAGAAGGTCACGCACGTGTAATCATCTCCGACAAAGTCTTTAATATCAGGAGAAGAGCAAACGCTCATGTTATCTCTCCATGTCATTTTGAACAATCTACGAACGGTCAATAAGAGAGTCAATGCATTGGGATTTTACTTTCCATTTTTGTTGTCTGCGGTTTCAATAATGAACTTCTTTGAGAAAATATTCGTTAACTTTGCTCCATAACCATTCCTTCCGCCAGTCACCTTCTTTTGAGTGTCATCGTAGTTGCTGCTGGTAAGCAAATGCCCGAAAATCATCTCTGGGACGTAGATGCCGTGTTCTTTGTGAATCTGCACCGGGATTCCTCTGCCGTTGTTCCAGACTGAGACATAGCAGTTTTCAGTGTCGATAGTGACTTTTATCTTGTTCATTTTCTTGTCGCGTTGGTAGTTGTCGGCAGCGTTGACGAGGATTTCGTCGAAGATTTTGTAGAAAGCTGGAACGTACTCAATCTTTTTAGAGGTGAACTGTTCAGCACCTTCTTCGAGCACCCAGAGCTGAGCGTCGGTGTTTTCGACGCTGCCGACGTAGGTGTCAGGGCGGAGTAGGATATGCTCGAGTTGGGTCTTTTTTTGATAAACTTTTTCAACAGTAAGTTCTCTGTCCATGAATTTAATCAATTTGCGCGGGGTTTTGTATGTTTCGCGGAATTATAAAAATTCAAAAGCTATTTTGGTTTTTAATTGTAGATATAATTGACAGTTAAAATGGGATTTAAATTTGTGAATCTTTATTGTAAACAAGGAAAACAGAAATAGATAATTAGAGAGATGGGATACGATAATTTAATGATAATTTGGGGGAGGATATTGGCTCCTTGTATTTTGAATTTTACAATCATGGGCTTACTAATATATTTCTCCCCTAGTAGAGGATTTCGCCAAGACTTACATCTTTTTTGTAGTGGCTGTACGTGTTGTCGTTATTCGAGAGGCTTAGACGTAAACATATCTTCTTACTCCAGAGAAGAGAGGGGTCTTACTTCACATTAAACGACAGCATCCGGCAATTCTCATAATATTTTCGATTTCTTTTTTAACCAGCAGCAAATTTCTCTTAATTTCGCCAGCAATATGAGGAGGCAAAATATGCTCAAAGCTACCGAAAGAAATGTTGGAACCAATTTCTAATGTCTCATTTCAACTTCCTTACTCAATGATATAGGTTCGTGTTAATGATTCGATGTTATGTAATCACTACTGCTTTTTCCAAATCTTTTAATTCAAATAATCAACCTCTCGATCTTCTCCGATTTATCGCTAAGATGCAAAGATACAAAAAATTTAAATATTTTATTTTATTCTATTCTCATGAAGATAATGTGGATTTTGGCCATCTTGTTCGTAATGCTGTCGCCCCCTTAGCTCCGATATAATTCCATGATAAATCTAGTGTTGCGAGATTTGTCCATGAAGTATTCTTGCTTAATTCTCTCGCTCCCTCTGCACCGATATTATTGTGTGATAAATCTAGTGTTGCGAGAATTTGTCCATGAAGTATTCTTGCTTAACTCTCTCACTCCCTCATCACCGATATTATTCTCTGATAAATTTAGTGTTATGAGCTTCGTCCATGAAGTATTCTTGCTTAATTCTCTCACTCCCTCATCACCGATATTATTCCATGACAAATCTAGTGTTGTGAGATTCGTCCATGAGATATTCTTTGCTTAATGCTGTTGCTCCCTCTGCACCGATATTATTCGATGACAAATTAAGAACTTTTAACTTTTTAAAATTAGTCTTCTCACACAGAACTTTTACATCGATTCCACTTATTCTATTCCTCGACAAATTCAGTGATTCAATTTCCAGAAGAAGGAGTTCTGATAAAGCTTCCATACCTACATCTCCAATTCCCATTTTTTCTAAATTTTAATTCTTGATTATAACTTGCTCAGCTTTGGCTTTTTCTGCTATTCTCGAGCTATGTGATTCTTTCTAGCTTGAATCATCCATTTTTCTATTTGACCAAACCTTGTGTTCGTAATCCATGTTGCGCTGCTATAACCGCTTTCTCCTCCTCTTCCTAAAATGTGCACCCCAATTACATAATATTCACCCGTAACCTCATCATAATAAAACACACCACTTCCACTTTGGCCACCAGTTGTCATGATATTGCTATAATTAATCAGAAATTCGCCATTCTTTTTATCAACTTCAAGCCAACCGTCTCCCCCCATTCCCCATAATTGATGACGCCCTTTTGCTGATAGAAATTTGAGTTTATTTCTTTCATCTTTCGTTCGGACATACCCTGGATATCCAATAACATGCAATCCTTTGATTTTTTCTTTGATGATCTCTTTTTCGGCCACATGCAGACCAAAATATCCTGCAAGGTTGCCTGGAGCACCATCAAGAACAAGCAAGGCAAAATCTTCTTTCTCCCAAGTTTTTAGAAATTCAGAAGGAACGTATGACTCGACAACCTTGAAAATTCCAAAAGGAATTTCTTGTTCGTTAATGCCTGGGATAAATTCAATGCTCGCATACTTTTGCTTAGATCCCTTGACATCATAAATATTATGAGCAGCTGTAAGCACGAAATCAGGTCCAATGAGAATTCCTGTGCCAGTTATATAACTTCCATTTCCAGGATCTACTCTCACAAGTCCATGGACACTGTAAGGAAAGGTGGAGGTTTTTTCAAACCTCGTTCGCACCTCTCGATCAACTTTTTTAAAATTATATTCGTCGTCATTATAATCACCTTCTTTTATAGGGTCAGATTTGAAGTTACATGTTTTGAAATTTTGCAATTGATTAGACTTGCTTTGTTTCGGCTGGAAACATAACGTTTTGAGCTGAGATTTTGAATCCAAAACTATAACTAACCGAGACTTTTCCTCAGTGATTTTTTTCAGATAGTCTGGATCAATTTGATGATGTGATTCGTTTGCTCTGGTTTTTCATGTTTAAATTCCTTTTCAATTCTTTCCTTTTCCATCCTGATTACGTCATTCAGTATGAGCTTCGCTTCCTCTTTTGTTGGTTCTTCTGTCTGATCTAAGTAGAGTGAAAGTAGAGCTCCTACTCTTGAGTTGGTACAACCCATCTCTCAAATTTAAGCTAAGCTTTTGAAATAAATTATAGCTCTTAACTAAGTTAATTTTCCAACTTGATCAAAATTTTCCTAATGAAGTTGGGCTAGAACTTTGTGTTTTATGCCTCAGATTAAGTAAGTGTCTTTAGATGAAGCTGCAACGAGTGATAAATTCCCAATCACCCAAAATCGTGCCAAATGGAGGTTGTCTCTAGAACAAACTCCCACCCTATTTTAGCCATTTGGCGAAAACTATGGGTATACATTCTATTTTTTGATTTTTATTTTTTTTGGGGGTTATTTTAGGAAAGGAATAAATCTCTCCAAGACTGGGTTTGGGTAATACGCAACGGATTCTTTGATGATAAGGCATATTGAAAGCAAACATCCTCAAGGCAGCAAGAACTAAAGGAATTTTTTACAGATTTCCGAGAGTTCTTATTCCCATCAACAATGCCCTTTGTTTTACCAAAATGCTTGATGCCAATCTTCAGAAAACAGTTTACGAAAAACCTCGATACCTCTGTTTCAGTAGATCCTTTGTTGCTTCATTCTCTAATAGTTTTGGCTGTTGTCAACTATTCCATGGACTTTTTCGCGAAAATCAGCTATATATCATACGTATTTATGGGATAAGCAACCTCGAACTCAAATTGCTATAACCTTTACAAAATCCAAAGATCTGTCATCAATAGCCTTTGTTTACATAATAATGGCTCATAAACTAATTCCTTTCATAAAAGTAGTAAATACTTGAAAAAAGACAATTTAACATCCAAAACACAAAACAACTCCTACCAATAGCAAATCAGTGGTGATAACCATCACTCCGTATCGAATTTTTTTAAGGCTATATTGACGAAATTAACATCTTACATTATATTTCGTAGTCGTTTGGTTCTTATCTGCCGAGAAAGGGCAAAAAGAATCTAAAAGAATCTTTATGATGGTTTCTTCGAAACTAAAACTCTTCCAATAAATCCAAATTTTTGATTATTTTCCTAACGAGTGCTCAAGAGTGATCCTTAGTCTAATCTGGCTTGAGACAAGAATTATTAATTCCAGCAACCCCTTTAAATCAAACCCTAATTCAATTTATTCCGGGCTCAAACAATGAAGGGCGCTCTCTTCATCGGCTTGGTCGTCACTGTCTCGGCGGGTCTACTAGCCTTCTTTTTATCTGGCCACACCATGGCCTCCAGATCAGGGTTCCTTAATGACAAATTAAATTATCCTTATACTTATTGCATGGAGAATTTCTCACTCACTGTGGATTCAATGGAATTGTCCAACCCTCCAGCCAAAGGCCAGACCGTCTCGGTTGAATTTGTAAGTTTTTTTGCTGATTTCCCGAAGTAAATTGTGCATTATAGGCAGGAACATCTAATATTGATACTACTGCTGTCTCAGTGACCGAGATAATCACATTAAATGGCGTGCAAGTGTCCAACACATCAAAGAAATACTCTGCGACTTACAAAGCCAACAAACCCTATTCGTTAACTCACGATTTAACCGTCGGAAGTGATGCGAAAGCTGTAAATGAATTTCCTTTTCTTTGAAAGGTCTAACTTGGTCATTAGGGATCATATACCTGCAAAATCAGCATTCAAAACAGTAATAACGACATTACTTGCGCCTCGATCTCATATAGTCTGTGAAACCAAATTAATTCGATATTGAAGAAACCTGATGATTTGTATTAGTGCTTTGTTTTGGATAACATATTAAAGCTTTCTATTCAAAAGTTAGACAATTTCTTGTAATTTTCATGCACTTTAGAACTTGGTTTCAAGTGCTGCATAAGGAAATTCTTGAAAAGTCTATCGATCTAACATTTGCTTTCGAAAATTCAAAGGTGAAGTATCAGTGGCTATGGCCTTTACTGTGGCTAAACTTCGAAGGAAATATCCATAAGGAGGATTTGTGAGGCAAATGTAGATTGAAAAATTGCAAAGAATTAAAGTTTCGAGTGGATTGATACTCGATTTAATAAAAAAAAAAATCGTAAGAAAAAGAAGTTCTCTGTAAAAGTTGAGGGGAGTTTTACATATGTAACTTAATGACTATTCGTTGATGCTGTTAATGGACTTTGCTAGAGAATACAAAAATGAGAGGGATAGCTAAATCATGTTTCATGATATCTTCTTAGCGGATAAAAAATCAGGAATAATCCATGCTGTCAGTAATCATAATCCTGCGTTTGATGTAACTCCAATAAGTTTGTTGAAATTGCGTGAGCTGCAACAACTTTTATCATCTGCTACAAGAATCTGCTTTTCTGAGAAAGCCTCTTGTATTGTAAGTTGATCATTCACACCAATTCCTTCTATTTCCCTTTGATTTCTGTATCATCGACATTTTTCGCTTCAACCAAACTTTTTGTTCATCCGCTTTTCTTAATTCACAATGCACATTGCGAAATATACACCTTGCTCTATACAGATAGCAATTCGAACCACTTCCAATTGCCTCAAGAAATTTTTGCGGTTGCATGGCTTCTCTCATGAGTTATCATCCATATCTGAATTACTAAATTACTCTCATATGGACAACTTAATTAATAAGAGCGAAGATATTAAATTTTACTAACGTTCACAGTCTTATACGCAAAACTGTTTGCTTAAGAACGAAACGCATTACAATAAACTAACATTCATCTTCACTACATAAAATTTTTTAATACCAATCCAACCTACTTATCTATCTACCTCTTATGCATACTTATCCATGAATTTATCGTTGAATTGTCTGAACGACTCCATCTTTCTCTCCAGCTTCTCATCAGGAGTGACCAAAGTGGTAATTCTGAAATGATATGTGTCAGGGGCCTGTCTGAAGCCGCTTCCTTGCACGGTGCAAATACCCGTCGCTTTCAACGCTTCAAGTGTGTAGAAAAGATCAGGCTCCATGCCCTGGCTTCTAGCCTCTTGGATGGCCTTCTTCGAGAGATGAATTCTTGGGAACGCGTACATCGATCCCTCGATTTCATTGCAGGTGACACCCTTCATTCTGTTCAAGGTCTCATGGACGATTTTGCTTCTTCTCTTCAATGATGTGAACAAGGCGCTGGTTTCCTTCTTGAATTTATCAGTGACTTCTCTGCCATTCTCAGCATCAGTTGGAGGTCTGACCATCAAGTCGGTAAGGAGCTGTCCATAGGTGTTCGAACAGAGACGGATGGTCTTCAGTTTATGGATTTGAGCCTCGACTTCAGGGTCGAGGTTGAACCACTCGAAGTAGCCTCCTCTGGCACCGCATTCACCGAGAATACCCTTGGAGGTTGAATGGAAAGAGATGAGTTCAGTGTTGTTGTATGGTTCAGGCATGGAGGCAACAACCTTCTTGAAGGAGACGAAAGATCTGTCTTCTCTGTAGATGTTTTGCTGGTACACTTCGTCAGCCATGATGACAACACCGTTTCTGTAGGCGAATTCGACGATCTTTTTGATGGTCTCTTCGGTCAAGATCTGGCCGGTTGGGTTACCTGGGTTGATAATGACGATGAGTCTTGGCTTAACTCCCTTTGCCGCAGCCTCGTCGTAGCTTCTTTGAAGAGCCTCTGGGGTGATTTGCCAACCGCTTGGCTCGTCAAGGAAGTATGGAACTTCATTAACTCCAAAAAGACTGATCAAAGCGGTGTACAGAGGGTATTGAGGGATAGGAATCATGACTCCCTCGTTGGAGGAGGAGAGGATAGCTTGGAAGCAGGTCTCGATACCTGAGGAGGCGCCGTCGGTTAAAATAATGTTGTTTTTATTGGATTTGATGCCTCCGTCTCTCTTTTCGATGAACGCTGCGACGGCTTCTCTAGCGAATCCGTATCCAGGGGACTCGGAGTAAGCTCCCATATCGCCTTGGATCATTTTATTGTAATATTTAACTCTTGACTTGACGCCTTCTGGGAGAAGGTTAGTATTAATTAAATCCTTGTTAATGCAGCCTGCAAGGACTTCTCTGTAGAAAGAAATCGGCTTCTGGCCGAGAGCTTGTGGGTTACCGATGTTGCACTCAACGATTTCGTCGAAAGGATAATCTCCGGTGCCTGCGGCGAGATCTTCTCTGATTTTGCTAGCAGTTTGGGACATGATACCTCTAACAGCGTATTCTGCCTTGATAACGTTAGGGTTCATGTTCTTTACGGTTAAGAACTTGCTCAAATGCTTTGCTGATGACATGGTTAGAGGTTCTGTGCTTTTTCCTTGGGATTTTAGTTAATGATTAGAAATCTGCAAAAACTCATGATTAAATAGGCAGAAACCTAAATTAGAACTCTTTTTTTAACGATAACTGACAAGATTCTAAAAGCAAAAAACGCTGCGAAACCAGGATTAGCTTTCCTGATAAAAAAACTGGCGAGGCGAATGGAAATCCAGTAAGCAAAATAATTTTAACAAAAAAAAATGAGGCGTGAATCATTGAAGCATTGAAATTCTGGTAGTGTAGCGGAGAGCCAAATACTCATTATTGCTGTTATTTTCAGAGTTTTCCTCTAAAGCAACTTAAAGCAGCATAACCCGTACTTATTGAGCTAATATTGCATGAGACTCGAGGGATGGCGGTGAAACAAATTTACTTTGCTGATTAGAAAACATTTCTGATGGAAATTCGGTATGAATATTAACGCTCTCATATTTGACTTATCCAAGGGAGTCTCTGCAGGAGTCTCAGGGTGTTATCAAAGGATAGAAGTTAATTCTAGCGATTTTTGGTGTCCTATGGGTGAAGTATTAAATTTAGAATTTGGTAGATTAGAAGAAAATCGTCTGAATTTCCATTTGCCAAGTGATTAAAGGGCTCATTCTAGCTCTAACGGAAGGTGGCTTCGAAGGTTGGTTTTTTACTAATACTGGTTGCCAACTGGAAAAAAAGCTTGAGGATTCGTGCGAATTTGATAGATTAAGGAGTTAGTCACTACGCATCGCAATCGAAGGGCCCGGCGTAATAAAATAAATTTGTGGCGTTGAATGAAAATATTTTGGAACAAGCTCTCATAGCTCTTCCTGCGCAGTAAATTCGCAGTTTAAAGAGGCAATAGATGCTTGAGAACTTCATTATCGAGGGATAAATTGAGGAAAGTCGGGTGCTATCGACATAATTAGCCTTTTGAAAATTTTTTTATTTTCCTATTTTGGCGCTTCGACCAGAAATACATGGAGCTATCGAAGCAAAATAAGCTTAGGTAGAGAGTATAGAGGTAAAATGGGGCGAATAGAGGCGAAATCTGTAGGAATTTTACATTATTTAAGATTTGTTTGCATGAGTACTTATTGTACAAAAAGATGAAAGAGTAGATTTTCATCATTCTCTGCTTAGCTAAGCTAAGTCCTGGTTTAGAAACGCCTCTAGTGTGAATCGAGAAGAATTAAAAACTTATCTAAACATCATATTCCAAAATCTCTCATAGCGATGGGTGATATCAAGAACGAAGATTATTATGATTTGAGTTGGATCGAAGCTTCTATCATCAGACAAGATATCTACGTTTCTAATAGATGTAATTTACTATGCATGTTTGAAAGCATATTAAATCATCAAAAAAAATGTTTGGAGTGCTTACAGCATTCCAATATATAATAACATAAACAATGGTTAACATTCGAGAGGTAGCATCAAGTAAGAAACCCAAAGCCATTAGTTTCCATAGAAATCAAAAAGCGAATTTTTCACATGCCAAGAATTATAACTGTCTCTGAATAATACCAATAACCGCGGACAGCCCTGCAACCGCTGCTGTCGTCAGAAGCTGCCAGTCCACTCGAAACCCGACTATTTTATACGGATTATTCGTAAATTCGAACTCGAGGTCCTCTATCTCCTCATCAATCAAACTAATCAATTTCGACAGTCTGCGCTCAAGTCTTTCAAAGAACTCCTTTGCTTTCTCAGGATCATTCTCCAAACCCTCACCTCCCAGCTCCTTTTTCAGCATTCGGACTCCTGCCTTATAAATATAGTTTTCAGCTTCACCCACATCTTTGTTAAAGTACGCATAGTCCAAATAGAGCAGATCTCCAGAGACCAATTTGATCTTCTTAAGCACATTCATATGAAGCTGAAAGGTGTCATTAATTTGAGCTGCCAGGATCAAGACCTGGACAAAAAGGATCGAGACGAAGAAACATTCATAAGAAAATAATATCATCGCCATCGTACTCAGCGGGACTGTGACCAGTTTCAACCATTGAAGCATCAGGATTAGTATGATGATTACATAGAGAACGGTATAAACCGTCAGATCGAGGTCCTGTCGGATCTGATACTTCGCCCCGTATTTCCAAAGGATCTTGCGAAGGTTCACCCACGTCTTGACTGTGATGTTATCAAAAATATTGAGCGTAGGATAAAGCTTTTTGATGTGAAATCCAATCAGCTTACGGACCGAGAGCAGGTTTCCTAGCTGCAGCATGAGGTACCTTTTCACTCGATAATCGGACAGACTCTGGCACGCAACGACATAGTTCGCCCAGAAAAAATAGATATTCGCGATCATTAGTGAGGCGACGAGGTATTTATCGAAATGAGACTCCCCGAAGACCGCGATCGACTCATCGTATCTGTATTTTTGATAGGCGCGGTAAATGCTCGGCAAAAAAGCTCGAATAATCGCAATTGCAAGGGTAATCCATCCTTCCCTTTTGAGTCTGAGGCTTTTTGTTTGCTTGACCATGTCAATGGCAAGGCAATACCCAAATAGTTTCTTCGCTCCACCGAAGTAAGTTTCGCCTTTGGATAAGAACTTTCTGAATGCGATCCCAACGATGTCATGGGCTTGGTATTGTAGTTTTTCCTCGTCTTTCAGCTTGTCGATGTCAATTAGCGGAGCGGAGTCTACAGTCACATTATTGCTTTTCTCAGCCTGTGGACTGAAAACAAGTTCTACGTCTTTGTTGCTAACAGCCTCAGGGTGTTGATCAATGTGTTTTTTTTGAATGGCAGAGGTATCTTTCTCGTCGCTATGGCTGGTCTCCTTCTTCACAAGCAAGTTACTCTGTGGGCTAGCCTCCTGGTGAAAAACCGACTTGTTAGGCCTTTCTCCAGAAGCATCCGTAGCACTCTTTGCAGAATTTTTCACTTTTATAAGTTGAAAAGCAGCTTTAGCGACCGCATCACTTTTTCTTGGAGACGGCTTCGGAACTTGCATCTTCGAAGCATTTTGTATTGGTTCTTCTGAGGTTCCTTTATGGTGTTGAGGGTCGCTTTTTGCCAATCGCTGGTTCAGATTTTTGAGATGTTCTAACCGGTTGACATTAGAATCATCAAATTTTAGTAGTCGTTGCATCTTTTTGCTGAAACTTTTTACAGGAACAAGCTTATGCTCTCGAATCTTGATCAGATCGGAGTTTTTAGAAAGCCTTTTCTCAAGTTCTGGACAGCATTTTGTAATGAAGTTAAAATAGAATAGGCTGGCATCGATATCCTCTAATAATATATTCGCCTGCAATTCTTGTTCAATCACATTGTCGCCTTGACTTCTCCAGCGATTAACCATTAGTTCAGTCGCCATTTCATCTACTGTTAAGGTTCGATTTTCAAAAGCTTTCAAATAATCATCAGACATATAGCCATATTTAACTGCGATGAACACGCAACGGATAAACACAGCGAAATAAGTCATGAGTAACTCAGAAATGTCGATATTCTCATCGTGGCCAACGAGAAAGAAAATCAATGTCGATTGCACGACAAAAAGCCAAATCGCTGTCTGAATAAAGAAGCTAGGGTCCTTTGCGGGGAGGAAACCTTGATTTCTCATACGATGGACATTTGTAAAGAGACCGTAGAAATAAATGAAGGGCCCGAGCACCAAAAAGAACAGAAGATGATCAATGAGAGTTTTGAGAAAGAATTTTGGTTTGAATATGATTTCTGTTCGAATTCTTGCTGAGGTTGTTGGGCATTTCAATTCATATTCATCGTCTGCTGAGTTTTGGACTTTTTCTGGTTTTTCGTTTGAATCGGCAGCAAAATATTTTTGTTCCTCTGCCTCGCTGTCATTGTCAGGCAGTATTGGTTCAAAGCTGTCGCCTCTCGATGGAGATACGTTTTCTAGAGGTGATCGGTCTGAATCATGGAGCCCAGACATGAGTTTTGGTGGCAATCTCTCTGAGGGGTTTGAACTCATAATATTAGACTGCATGTTAATTTTTGTGAAAAATTAGTTGGTTTTTAATTGCTTAAACAGAGCGTCGTAATTGCAGTTTTTAAGGCTGTTGAAATATATGCATATGGATTTTAATTAGAGAAAAGAGTGATTCCTTCGCAATGGCCAATAGACTCTTAGACAACGAAAAGTTGGTGATAAAGAGTTATCATTGAGATTAGCTTGATTTTTCAAAGAGAAATGGGGTTTGTCCTTGAAGGACTATTTATTTGGTTGAGTGTTGTGGGAATTTCTTCGATTGTCCTCATCAGAGCCCGCTTCTGACAGAATTTTGAGAAATGAATCACGAAAAATTAATTATGTCATCATAATGCGAATGTGATTTGAAATTAAGGCATCACTTGGTATTCTGATCCAATTTGAATTATCAGTGATTAAATTGGATTTGTTTAAGAAAATTGCTGAACTTATTTTGGTTCTAAATGGAAGCAAATATTAAAAAGAGACCGTGCTCAAACAATGAGAAGTGAAAGTGTTGACTGAAACTAGGCATTGATGAGTAGCCGACATAGTTACTGAACTCTTTGTATACGAAAAATATGATTTTTTCGTATTTAACACCTATGAGATAACCAGCCATCTAATACTATTTACTAAGTTATACAAGTATCTCTCTCATTTAGATTCTCTAAAGATTCCTTTTCTCAGTAAATCGCAAGGAGAAAATATACTATGCTGCTCCTGAGCCAAAACAAATAAATTGCGAATCAGAGTGTTGCTGTTAAAATCAAATCTTCCAAAGCAAATTTTATAAAAATAATGTGTCACCGTCTTTTCGTGCTCGGGACTGTGCTGTTGCTTGCGGTTTCTGCAGCGAGCGCAGTCAGTAGTCCAAAGACTTTCCCTTATCCGAACTACGCCAATGCTGCTTTCAGCACATTCATGAGCAAACTCTACGATAGCAAACAACACCGCCTTCTGTTCTCCGCGGGTAACAATAAAACATCAAACTATTGGAACACTGCCGTTGCTCTCCAAGGTCTCTTGCATTATTCAAATTTTGTGCGACCACGTGACCCAAAATTGGCCTCTCGAGTCGTTGGAATCGTCGAACGCCTCGTCCAAACTCAAACTACACTGAATCAGAGCGACCCGCAACTTCGTAACAGCTACAACGACGACATGGCTTGGATGATACACGGACTCACCGCATTATACGACCACACTCGCAACCGCAAGTACATTGATATGGCCACTCTCTTATTCGATACTATTAAACAGTCCGATGACACAACCTGCTGTGGTGATATGCTTGGTGGTGTTTGGTGGGACTTAGCCCACACTCAAAAGGCTACTGCAGCTCAGGCAGGTGTTACAATGGCAGCATTACGCTTGAGAGAGACTAGTTCTGTTAAGAAGTATCCAGCTTCATATTTGTTGCAATACGCCGCTGATCATTATGCCTTCTGGCGTCAGCACATGGTCAACTTGACAAGCGGCCAGGTCTGTGACAACATAAATACTCAAGGTGTTAGAAGCTGGTGGGCATTTACCTATAATAACGGATTAATGCTAGGAGATGCCGTTCACCTCTATAAAGCAACTCAGGACAAACAATATCTCGCTGACGCGAAAATGTTCGCTGGGTTCCTTATGCAAGGGCAGACCGTCTCTATCAATGGCACGAAGAAAACCATCATGCGCAATGACTGCGATCAGTGCGATGGAGACTCAAGTCAGTTCCATCAGGTCAGCTTCCAGTACTTGACTGAGTACTATCGCCTTCTTCATCAATTGGGACAACCAGTTGATAAACTCTATGCGTTCTTACAGGCACATATGGACTCGCTATGGATCAACGCGAGAAATCCTCAGTCGGGATTGTTCAATTGCAACTGGGATGCTCCATTCTCGAAAGGCGTTGAAGGTATTCAAGGAGCCATGAATGGCGCAGTGTCTGCGTTCTCGTTGTTCTCGACGTTGCCATTACCACCAAGTGGTCCTCATCATCGTCTCGAGTAATTAAGAAAATTATAATATATTCGCTTATCTATTCCATATTGCTGTAATTGGACTATTCACATCGTATGGAAAAGAGAAAGTGAACAATAATAAAGAGTTCAATTGCATTTGAAAATTAAAACTCGAGCTTATCGAAGCGTTTCGTGATAATTTATGGGACTGAGTGTGGATTGTTAGAATATTTAGAAAATCTACCATTTTAGAGCTGCCATCAGCAAAAAGTAGGAGCCAGTTCATTTTCGAAAGGATTCATTCTCTAAGATTATTCACTGATAAAATGGGTTTTGTGCCAAAATCTTAAAAACCAGACTCCCCTCCTTTCAAGACGGCGAAGAAGGTCACATTTGAAGCTCCAAGCTTTTTTTCCTCAATTTCTTGGTCTCTTTATTTGCTGAGAGGCTTCATGCGCTGTACTGCTCCTGAGCCAAAATAAATAGACTTACCGCTTTATTTAATATACTTCACTTTCGAATCTGATTAAATTTTGAGGTTCTTTTCCAGAAAATTTTGGCTGAAACAATGCGTGCACGCCTATTAATCCTTGCCGCTGTGCTGTTACTTGTTGCTACTACAGCAAGTGCGGCCAGGCGCCCAAAATCAACTCTCTACGATAGTTACGCCAATACCGCATACGGCACATTCATAAGCAAACTCTACGATAGTAACCAACAACGACTTTTGTTCTCTGCAGGCAGCGATAAGCCATCGAACTATTGGAACACCGCGGTCGCCTTGCAGAGTATCCTGCATTACGCAATTTTTGTGCAAGCACGTGCTCCAAAAGTCGCCGCTCAAATCGTTGGAATCGTTGAAGGTCTTGTAGAGACTCAAACTAAACTGAACCAGAGTGATCCGCAACTCCGCAACAACTATAATGATGATATGGCTTGGATGATACATGCACTTACAGCTTTATACGATTACACTGGCATTCCAAAATACATCGATATGGCTACCCTCCTATTCGATACTATTAAGCAGTCTGATGATACAACCTGCTGTGGTGATATGCTCGGCGGAGTTTGGTGGGACTTGTTCCATACGTCAAAGGCCACTGCAGCCCAAGCTGGTGTTACAATTGCAGCATTGCGATTGAGAGAAACTGGCGCCGTGACGAAGTATTCAGATTCATATTTGTTGCAATATGCCGCGGAACATTATGCCTTTTGGCGTCAACATATGGTCAACCTGACGAACGGCCAAGTCTGTGATAACATCCATCCTGATGGTGTCAGAACATGGTGGGCGTTTACCTACAACAATGGGCTAATGCTTGGAGCAGCTGTTCATCTCTATAAAGCAACTCAGGACAAGCAATATCTCGCTGACGCGAAAATGTACATCCATTTCCTTATGCAAGGGCAGACCGTCTCTATCAATGGCACGAAGAAAACCATCATGCGCAATGACTGCGGTGAATGCGATAGTGATGCAAGCCAGTTCCATCAGGTCAGCTTCCAATATCTGACCCAGTACTATCGCCTTCTTCATCAACTGGGTGAGCCAGTTGATGAACTCTATGCGTTCTTACAAGCTCATGTAGACTCACTATGGATCAATGCGAGAGATCCTCAAACGGGATTGTTCAATTGCAACTGGGATGCTCCATTCTCGAAAGGTGTTGAGGGTGCTCAAGGTGCCATGAATAGCGCATTGTCCGCGTTCTCATTGTTCACAATGTTGCCATTACCTTCGCATAGCCCCTCTGTCCTCGCTTCCCTCCTTTAAAATAAATAATTTAGAAAATTGCAGAGGTTGTGCGTCGATTAATTTCATTGATTCTTGGCGTTTAAGTGGTGAATTTTAAGAGATATTGGAAGCCGAAACTTGAAATCAACCTTATTATATTATAGGACAAGCTATTTAGTTTACTAGCACTCTCAATCTAGAAATAATTCCTTCATTACTATTTAAAATTGAAGGAAACAAACTTGATTGATTTGGTTGGATAATCAATTAGATTTAATCATTATGAATAAAAAAGTGTGAGAAACAATACAATACAATTTGAGTACAAATTGATCTTTAAACTTTTAAATGTACACTAGAATCACTTTGATAATCGGAAACTCTAGAGTCATGCTTTGCCACCGTAATCATCCGCACATAAGGGTATTAGTGGTTAGCTTGAGCTCTGCTCCGAAGTTTCAATTCACTTTGGACTATCATCATCTTCATGCTAATATTTTACCATTAGATATTAATTAACATGTCCTCCACTTACCTCTGATCTTACTTCGTGAGTATAAATTTCAATTTCGACTGGCTGATCTTCTAAATTTTCTATTTCCTCTTGTTTATCATCCACGACCTTATATTTTCTATCCTGTTTCTCCTCTTTATACTTCCTATCTTGCTTTTCTTCAACCGCTTTATACTTTCGATCCTTTATCTGTTTTTCTCCCAGATTAATTTTCTTCTTCTCTTTCTTTTTGCTCACGCTCTTTTCTGCTAATACTAATTCCTCACTCGGAATCGGCTTCTTCCGGTCCCGCGTTGCCCCTGTCTTATTCATGCCCGTCAGACTTCTTTCCGCGGATACCATGTCCTCATTTCCTTCATTCTCTAGATCTATCGGCAGGTTAAAATCCTGGCTTTGTTGTCTTGGCAATGATGAGAATTTCTCTTCCTCTTCACTATCGGAATCCTGATGTTTCGCGAGTTGCTCTTCTTTCTTCGCTGATGAGGAGTGTTTCGGTCTTTTGATGTTTTTGATGGGTTCTCTGGTCGACCCCATACCTACCATTTTTATTTCGGTGTTTTTCGGGGGTGGTGAAGAAATGGTTTCTGGTTTCTTTTTCTTGTCCTCTCGTTCAGAACTTTGTGCAGTTCTAATCTCCTGAGGTTGTGGAAGAGCAGTTTGAATTGAGTTTGGTAGAGCTTGGCCTGGCTGGTTAGAGATGATCTGAGGAGGGTGGTTTTTCCTCGAGAATTTCTCCAGTTCGGATTTATTAATGGATGTTTTGCAAAAGGGACAATTCTAAAAGGAATTAGGCTCATCAGAAAATCGGTTTTTGAAAATTAATTAATGAACCTCATTATTGTTGAGCCATTCATCAACGCATTTCTCATGGAAAATGTGCAAGCAGATCGGAACTTGTCTGCATTTCGATTGTAGATGAAAGTCTTCAAGGCAGATCGGGCACCTAAGGGGATAAGCCACTTAGTAGTTAAAGGCGAATTTGTAGATACGTTGGTTGATCTTGCTTCTTTTCGAGGTGTTCGTATTCTTTTACAGGGAGATATTTATTGATATCCGCGAGCTGCAGGGTCAGCTGCTGAGTCTATTAGAGTAAACGAATTATTTCTCCGAGTAAAACTGGATTCATTTACTTCTCGTACTGTCTGTAATGCCAACAAACTTTGGTATTCTCTCTGTATTCGGTCTGTGTGATACGATTAGTCTGTGTGCCCAAGCTAATTGATTACATTTTGTGATGATTGAGAGTCCATAGCTTAATACAAGGACTCCAGTAATGCAAATGAATATAATGGCCAAGGTATTGAATATGTTGACTTCCCCTTTAGTTTTCACCATCTAATGACGTAGTAATAAGCTTATAAAGCCAAATATATTGCTATTACTCCGAGTTGAATGGTCAAGTTGGAGGTTGCTTCATTAAGGTTTTGTATGGCTAGTCGAGCATTATGAGACGAAATGTGAAATCTTTGCTTTACCAAGTAATAGCGTTGTGCTAGGAGGCATGTAGTTCTCATAGTCAGCAACCACTCGGAAAGTGAATTCAGAGTCTGTAAAAAGAATTTGCGAGGTCTTGAACATGGAATTAGGGATGTAATTTGTGTCATTATTGGCATAGTTCATGTATAATTGAAATTTATTCGTTGAGTTCTTTATTAAGAAGATAATAAAGTCATTCACCGGACTGCTTCCTTTAGGAAAATAGTGTTAATTAGTTGAGTACAATGCTCATACCCCTCCAGCCTTTGAATTCCGAGACGAATATATAGAAAAATTGTGTTTCCATCCCATTGAAAGGGAGAACCGATGAAGTATTTAAGTGCAGTCTTGAAGCTTGAACCTCACAATATTGGCCTAGATATGACCCCTCACAGCGACAAACCCCTGAAAATAATATCGCTAAGGATCAGCCTGAAAGAACAGACGCATATACCATCACTTTTACAAATTCCTCTCTCTGGTCCTCCGCAATTCTGAGGGCATATCAAATTTTCTAAGCAAAAATCACAGTGAATCAAGGCTAAGTCCTTCCATTACGATTTAATGTAATGGTGAGCTGATATTCCATTGGTTGATCGAACGCTTTCAGGTTATACTCATAAAATCCCAAGAAAATTGAGCTGTTATCCTCTAAGTTCAACGCGTCAGTGTGGTTCAATTCCACAAAATAGTAATCTCTTTTGTTGGCATATGCTAAGAGAAAGTAAATTGCATGAAAATTGAAACAACTCTAGAAATCTACCGTAATTATCAGTGGCATATGATCCCTTAGTCGACGGTAAACCTCCCGAAAAATTCAGAACCGGCAATTCTCTTCGCTGAACCAGAAGAATCGGTGTCAAGGCAGGGTCTATTGGCTTCTTTGTGATCTTGATTTCTATCGCTAAAGTTTTCTTTTCCTGAGCGTATTGATTGACTTGCTGTATTTCAAAATATTGCACGCATGCTTGCTATTATGCATTCCTTGAGGCTTTGAGTAATCACTACGCAGTACCTGTGTAATATTATACGTCCCCGGCGTCACCACCATTATATTTTCGTTAACAGCATTGAGTTGCTTGCAATAATCGACGTCATCTGTAGCTTTAAGCGATTCAGTTGCCGTTAAGCAAAGAAAAATATTACATGTGGTGGAATCTAGTGCCTGCACAACGACGGCAATCAAACAGAAGGCCAAGATTTTACAATGCGGGTTCATTGAGTTGCTTTACAAAAAGAAAATTTGTTAGAAGGACGCTGCAATCAATAAAATTAAATTTTCATATCGCAATCAAAGCAATCGAAAGTCCTTATAAACATGAGACTCTGCACGAAGGTTACATTCCAAGGCGATTTGTATGAAAGAGGCAGATAATTCCTTACGAATGGGAATCAAAAGCAATACGACTGTAAATTTTAGAAAAAACGATTTGAAAATAAAAAGCCTGAGCAAAAATTCCTCGATTTACTAGGTGCCGTGCCAGAATACGAATATTATATCGAATACCCAACAATAATAACAGATATAAGATCAGCAATTGCATTTCTTTCCGGCTTGAGCTTCGAAATTATCGTCCATTATCTGGCTCGGTTTTTCCAGCTTAATATTGGCACTTGACGCATTTTCTAGTCACATTATAAGGAAATTGTTAAAGAAATTCTGCTGTTACGTGCTTCGGATGTGAAAATCTTGTTATTTTCATTCCCAGGCAAATTATTGGCGATCACCTGGAAAAGATTCGTGATATTCATGCCGGTTTTCGCTGACACCTCCATATACATCGCATCGTGGTCTCTTGCCATCTGCTCTCCTTCCTCTCGGCTCACCACTCTAAATAAACAGCCATAAAAATTAGAATCTTCTCCATTTGTCTCGCGCATTACCTCTCATGTCCTAAGTCAAGTTTATTGGCAACTACAATGAGAATGACATCGTTTCCTCTTTCATTACGGATATCATCTATCCATTTTGCAACGCTCTTAAATGAAGAAGCACCTTCGGAGAGATTAGATCAGTGCGTCCATTGCAAATAGGTTACTTAGAACGTCAAATATGACAATGGCTGCTGAGCAGTCTCTTATGTAAGACGGAATCAAGCTTCTAAACCGTTCCTGACCAGCAGTGTCCCATAGTTGCAGTTTAACAGCGCGATCGTCGTAGTAGAGCGTTTTGGAAATGAAATCGATGCCTACGGTTGGCTTGAAAGGGAATAAGAGGTCGGTTGGGAAATAAGGCGATGTAATAGGTAATAGAGAAGGAGAAAGCAAGAGTTAGAAGCTTACGTTTTCCTTTCCGTCGAATGTATCGAAAATAAATCTGTTTATAATTGAAGTTTTGCCGACAGACTGGTCTCCGAGGAAAACCAGTTTGTATTTGGTAGTCATGATAGTAGATTGCATTTGAGAGTCTTGGAAGGTGCTTGAACGGTTCTGCATGGTTGTGGAGTTAGGGTTCTCTCAAATTAAAGGGTATTTATTTAGAAATATTTACTAATATGAAATTTCAAATTAATTTACGTTATCAAAATACAACAACCTCCGTATGCTATGGACAGTACCGTGATAGGCACTAATAGGTGAATAGAGTCATTTATTTGGATCAATAGAGCAGATGCGTCTCGTAATATCACCAATACATTATTTAATGAGAACAGAGACACGCATTCTCAATCGAAATAGACCTCTGCTTTACTACGATTACAAATTTTATCCTTTTGAATCAAGGCAAATGAGTGGGTGTTGAATTCACCGGGTGAACCTTCATTGAAGAGGTTTCAGCCTTTAATCATTAATAAAGACTTGGTTCCACTGTTTAGCTGAATGTTAATTGAAATTTATAATTAATTTATCATTTGAGAAAAAAATAATTTCGAATTTCGTGATCAGTAAGATTCAAAGGGAGTATTGGTACAAATGGATGATGTTTTCAAAATAGGTGAGCAATCGCTATTATTGTATGCGATGCCTGGTATTTACAAAAATGTAATTTGGTATTTATTGAATCAGCGAAGTAATCTAGCAATTCAATTATTGAAAATTTATGGTGCCGTGTATTTGTAATGTTGCTATCCAATTTGCTGAGTTATTTCAAAAATGTTGATGAGGCTAATGAATGAAAATTATGTATTTGGTAATTTACAGGAGAATGATAAGAGTAATAAAGCCAGAGAGCCAGAATTATTGAGGATTATCTGTTTAACTCGAATTCTTCAATAGTAACTTTCATCTGTCGTAGTCTCATAAGATAAAGATCAATTATACTCACATATTAATTCTAAATTGTTTTAACTTAAAAGGAATCTTCTTAACATCTCCAGAGAATACCTATTTACTCTGGCTACCTACCTACCACAGTTAATTAACCTTATAGTAAATTATCACAACAACCAACAAAACCCCATCTACTAATCCATACAGTTCCTCACACTAATTCAGTTCACTCTTCTATCCAGAAAACTACATTACAAATACTCTAATAGACAGCCTAAGTACCCTGTTTTCATTATTAGAAATCTCTTATTCTACTCTGAAGTACAACCGAAGAATCTCAATTATTTTTTGATTAAATCACATTGGTATCCTTAAGTACTTATCTCTAGCGAATCTTAAGGTATGATTAAGGTTTCTATTGACGGCAGCAAGATATGTAAGCATTAGTTGCTCAACAAATAATCACGCATCTATTCAATAATTCAACGAACCATGGAAATAATCTGTTCCTTGCATAAAAACCATCAATATGGCAGTCAAAACATCTATTTCGTGATCTTTCCAACCTTCTTTGGCTTGGCCCAGGTTTTGAAATCAACAAGAGGCTCAGCGTTTTCCTCAGTTGGGTAGAGAATTCCTGCAAGAGAGCTGTTTCTCTGGTGATAATTTTTACGAATCATTCTGTGAATATCAAAGGTCGTTCTCCATCTTGGGAGAACAGTGTTCAAATCCATAATATTCAAGCCGATTCTCTTGTAAGCGGTCTCCAAGAGTCTCTCTCTATGTCTCCACATGTTGGTGTATAAAGGGTTGTAATTGAACCAGAAAGGTAATGAAGCGATAACTGCGACCACTGTGAGGTATTTAGCTCTGGCTGGGGTGACTCTTTGGCTGAGGAACTTTGGGACAAGAGGGAAAATAGCTTTGTTGAGGACGAAGTAAGCTGCGAAAGGATAAAGAACGTTGCTGACGTTGTTGTAGGTGACATCGTTGAGATAAGGGGAGATTTCCTCGCTTGTGAGGACTCTGGATTCGTACAATCGGTGCAACACCCAGGTACGTTCTTCGTCGCGGAAGGTGAACCAGGGTTTCAAGCGGTAGCCCCAAGCGTAATATTCGTTGTTGTAGAACTCCATTTAATTCTTTGAGAAATATGAATAATTTATATGTGTAAAATTTCCAAATATGAAAAGAAATGATTTCATAGTCCTCTATTTAAGATTCTTTTAACTAATAATGATTACTTGGAGCCCATAGCTGACGTTATTGCTCTCACATCAATTATAGAGATATGTCAACTTGCAAAAAGTCATTAAAGAAAGATAACCATGTGATTTTAGCAAATTTGTTAATGTAAGTCAGAAGATGACTTGCTTTCAAATGAAAAAATAATGTACTCGTGAGCAGCTCTTGCAATGAAGCCATGGCTTTGAATTTGGTGAGGATGCATTGGAAATAGGAACAGCAAACCACATTAGTATGCAATCTTGCCGTTTTTGGTATATTACCCTTGGCGCAAAAAGAAAAATATAAGAAAAAAATTTAGTTTCAGGTTTTTGAAAACTTTCATTTTTTCTTGAATAATCAAAAGAGACAAGTTGACATACAAATAGAATTATCTGAGATATCCAAATTCAAGGCTTCTAGCATATGTTCAACGCAATGTATGATTTGATATCACTCCAATAAAATCTGAGAATTTTTTTTTGTTTATCGTTTTCAATGTCGATTCTTATTACTGAGTGATAACTGTATACAAATTCAGATCGTATTGTGAATTTTATTTACAAGCTGATTATTCTCATGGCAAAATATTTCAAACGCATAGGAACAAAAGCAGAAAAGTATGCCGTCGAAATAAACATCGAAAAGGTCGAGCTGAAGCTCGCAACCGCAGCTCGAATCTCCGTTACGTTTCAAAGAGGTACATATTTCCATCAGCCACTCGCTTATTGAGCATCGGATGCTATTATCTCCAGGCACGCACAAAGCTGAGACAAAAAACGCGCCGAACCTTGAGGATGGCTTCGCTGAGTTCGATGAGTCGTTGATATTACCAGTCACCTTTTACCATGACGTCAAGAAAGGGAAATTTCTTGAAAAACAGGTGAATAGCAGTTAATCTCAATGGATTCAATAGCATTTGGTAGGGTTTACTATCAGTGTCAATTATGACGAAAAAAGGAGCAAAACTGGCTGGACAAACCAAATTTGACCTCGCTGAGTATTTGAATAATGAGGAAACAGGTGATTTGAATTTGCAGAGTGTCTTTCTTACGGATAATTGGTTGTTGCCTTAGAAAAAAACGAGGTTATTCCGATTCTTAAGTGCTTGGATAAGGAAGCAAAATTCCATTTCACAATCAAGTTTGTTAATTTAGCAGAGCTAGAAAATGAACTTTCTGGGTAAAGAATGTTCCAATGTGTCTTGTCTTATGAGATGGTTGTCTTAGAGGGGCGGATTCTGATGAGTCGGGTGAGGAGCGCGCGAAAACTGGTCGAAGTCATGATGATTCCAGCGAAATTCGCACACATAGAACTGAGCCTTGCAGAGGAAAAAACGCGAAAGACAGAAAAACTATTTCGCAATCGCCTGCCCCAAAGGGCAAAATTACAGGCCTTGGGAAAAAAGCAAGAGATAGCAGCTCTGGTAATTAGTAGCGAAGAGCCTGAATAATTTATGTATTATGGGTAATAGACAGCGACTCAGACACAGAGAGGCCTCCCCCGAAGAAAAGTGATAGGATGAGTAAATCGCCTATATAACTCCGCATTAACGCTCTACATTAGCACGTAACTTGGCCACTAAGAGCAGTGTAAATGATAGAAAAGCGCAAACGAAATCTCCGTTGAAAGGCGGAATACTAGGAGGGATCCTTGGCAATAAAGGGTCAGATAGCTCAGGTAATATCTATCGGTCTGCTTGATTCAATAGTGGCTCTTAGACTCTGATTCTAATATTAAAAATAAGATTGTCGGGGCTATCGGCATGAATATCTTGAAAAATAAAGCGATGGACATGTTCGGAGGAGGAGGAAAGAAAAAATCTTCAGACACATCAGGTAAGAAATTAGCTCAAAAAACTCAATAAGCTGAACATTACATTTTGGATGCTAGATTCTGAGGAAGAAAAGGCTAATAAGAAAGGAGGAGGAGGAAAAGCCGGTGGCGGCTTAGGAGGGTTTTTGAAAAATACGGCGGCTGGCCTGTTCAATGGAAAGAAGGAAGATTCATCTGCAAGCTCTGACGGTAAGATGGTCGAGAAATATCAGTTTATCATGTTTTTTCTTCTCAGATGAGTATGAGAGGAGAGAAAGAGAGAAACTAGCAGCACAGAACAAACTCAAAGACCATCTGTCCGGCGTAGAGCATAATCTCCGAGTCAACAAGATGGAAAACGCCACTTTGCAGAAGAAATACGATGCTTTGCTGGAAGAAAACGAGGAGTTGAAAGAAGAGCTCGCTGAGCTGAGACTCCAAAACGAGAGACTGACAAAAAACTACGAGAAAGCCAAGCTGGCTCTAGAGAACAAGAAAGATGTCACTAGCCATACCCATACAGTTTCCACAGTAAATTTTCCATTTAACTTTTATTTAATTTCCTCTTAGAACGATCCAGAAGTGGAATTTTATAAGGATAAAATCGAGGAGCTTGAGGCGGAAATCGCTCAGTTAAAAAAGGCAAACGCCAACCAGACAAACACTAAAAACAGGGAAGCTCAGGTGCTTATTTGCATCATTACAAACAGCGAATGTAATTGGAATTGGTTTTAGGGTGAGCTCGCGAAGAAATATGAAGAGCTTGAGAAGAAATACAAAAGTCTTGAATTAGAGTTGAAAACACATAAGGAAAAAGCTGAGACTCTAGAGAAAGAGTCAATAGCGAGTCTGGACACGGATAAGGTCTCGTTTGATAAATACAAGAAATTAAACAAGGACTACATGGCATTAAAGGAAGAAAACGATATACTTAAAGCAAAAAACGAGGAATTAGAGAACACGATGCAAGAGAAAGATAACCATATTTCTGACCTTGAGGTGAGGATTAAGAGCAAGGATGAAGAGATTGCGGATATGCAATTGAACACGACGAGCAAGTCTGATAAAGCAGAGAAGTATTTGACAAAAATCGCTGAATTAGAGCGGAAAAACCGTGCGTTGGAAGAGGCCCAGAACAAAAAAGGCGGAAAGCAGGATAAGGGGTCCAAAGGGGACTCGGATAAAGTCAAACAACTAGAGGATGAGCTTGCCAAGCTTGGCATCGAGAACGAGGGGTTGAAGAAACAGCTGAAGGATGTTAACGCCAAACTTTCTAACTTTAAATATGATAATAAACAAGTTGAGGAACTGAAAAAGCGCAACCAGGAGCTCGAACATTCGGTGAAAGTCTATGAGAAGGACTTGACTAATGCCAAGGTAATTGCAGTGATCGTGGTGTTTGATTATCATGCGGTTTTAGATGAACTGGGCCAGTGATTCCGACCAAAAGGAGAAGTTAGAGCAAGAATTTGAAGATTTGAGGAACGAAAACGAGAAGCTGAAGTTCGAGTTGAGTAAAATGAGCGAGAACCTGCTCAGCGCCAAGACGAACCTTGGTACGATTATGAATGCGATTTTTGAGCATGGCGGACCTGAATTGTTTGATCAAATTGAAGGAGCAATCTCGTTTGGTGAGTTTGGTGAAGAAGAAATGGAAAGATCACGCTCTCCTTCCCCTTCACCATAATTTTCATTTTTTCTTCTGTCTTGTTTTTTAAGTTAGTTTTGGAGGTGTTTACCTGTTATTTTATGAGTTAGGTAGCCAGCTTTAGTATGAAGGGCTGCATATGAGGTAGATAGTAAATGTTATTGAATGTATTGTGATGCTCTTAAAGTTTTTTA
>ENA-UOUE01000084-UOUE01000084.1-compost-metagenome-genome-assembly--contig:-NODE-84-length-70782-cov-11.998430_pt1 | contig 70782 bp, 45 predicted proteins | sample MGYA00238146_ERZ747223 | MGnify/ENA primary metagenome ERZ747223 (study PRJEB28781, sample SAMN06268865) | compost metagenome | isolation source: single cell | place: USA: California, Emeryville, Joint... | reverse complement strand
TTCTTTCGATAACGACCAGAAATTTGTTAATTTAATAAACTTTTGGTAAAACTCAACAGATTTTGTTGACAATGTGCCCTTTTTTGATGTTTTCATAAGTGTTTGTGCTGTATAGCCACAATTTGTGGACTTTTCACATGACCCTTTATTTAAGAATGCTAACTTTAAGTCTTTGTCTCGATTCAGAAGAATTTTTTTTTTAAAAATGGATTTTATATAATTAAGAATGATAAAGAATTGAAATAAGAAGATAGTTCTTTGATTGCCAAAGCTCATATCAACATCTTCATAGTGGAGGATTCGAATTTCAAAGTAAGGTGCAACTTCTCATGCGGATCAACATCCGACACCTCTAAAACCCGAATAAATCTCTCAAAATGAGATTCGGGAATTCTAAAGAATTTAAGACATTGCGTTCGATAGGCCCCACAAGAGATAAACTCGCGAGCGTTTCTAGGGATAGTAACAGTGTTAAACTGGTCGACTGGAAGACTGGTAAAGTACTTTACATTGGATTGCTTTATAAAGAGAAATCCGAATCCTGAAAACTCCACGGGAAAGAGAACAGCATTGAGGAAACAGATGTAATTCCGAGCGAGAAGGTAAACTGATCCAAAGTTGAAGACAAGGCATTCTCTCTATTAAATGATGACAATGCACAATGCACAGATTTACATTTATAATAATTTTATCTTTGCATACTCGAATATTTGGAGATGTGAAGGATGAAAAAAATTAAGGAGAAAAATCGAGTCTTATTGGGAAACGTTGCCTCAGATTAAAGATAATGAGTTCTAGCAGCGAAAAAATAGTGGTCTGGAATTCAACGCGTGTAAAAGCAAAAGACTTCTGTGATCGCAGTTGTCATTCGCAATTTTTCATTTTTTGCTTCTATTACAACGGTTGAGGGATTTTAACTCGAACAGCGAATATTAATACCTTTAATAAATTATTAAAAAATTATTTCCTCTTCTCTCAAAAGTACTTAGTTTAACACTTAAAATACAAAAACAATGGGAAATAAACAAGCAATCGAATCTAATTCTAAGAAGCTGATAAAAACTTCTGGTAAGTGGGCAATATCAATAAATTTTTGTCTTTTTACTTCTCATACTGCATCAGCAATTTTTTACATCATCCACAGAATATAATGCTGACTATCTGTAGAAGTTGAAAAAGGGCAATTTCTTGCTTGGTGCTCTGATTGGGGTTGCAAAGTCAGTGTCTGGGACATTGAGAAGAAAGAAATACACACCGAATTCATGGCTGTAACTGCACGCAATAGAAGTTAGCTTTCGATATTTTTAATTTCATCGTGTTAAACGTATTTATCAATATTACCGAAGGAGATGATACTTTGGCACCATGGGCATTAATGAAAAGCATTCCAAATTCACAATTGTTGATCACATTATATACATCCCACGAAAATGAAACCAAATTTAGCATATTTGACGTTTCACAGAAAGGAAAGAGAAGGGAAGTTTATTCCTTCGAAGAAACTCGAGGTATTTGCTGATTCGTTTTTCTTTATTCCACTTCTCTTTAGAAAAAGTAAGTCGAGCGCTGGCTTGCAATGCAAAACGAAATCTTGTTGGTGCAATACCGATTCATGGAAAAATCGCTTATCATCTTTTCGACCTTGAAAACAACGGATCGCAAGGCTACGGAAGCGTAAAACTATTGAGAAAATCAAAATGGCCAGAGCAGTACATCCCTGGAGGAGGTAATTTGATTTACTTTTTCTTCTTCTACCAACGGCATCTCGTCTATGTACTCTCATCTTACAAAGGTGCTCCTAGGGAAGAAAATTATATTTGTGACCTTGATTTCCACCCTGGTGGCGAGCTTGCCACAACCATCGATACTTACGGGGTGCTCCTAGTCTCAGATGTGAACACAAACAGACCTATTTGCCACCTTGACCTGGGAGCGGAGTGTTCCAAACGTAAATCATCTTATTCTCGCATGAATTTTTTACATTCGCAATGGTGATGTAGCCGTATTTGGGCAATGTAAATGGAACACCAACATTAGCGAACCTTCGTTATATGTCTCTTCATATTCATTCTCTGACAATTACAATCGATTCAACGTTATTGATTACGAAAAGAACACTCTCAAATTGAAAAATCAAAAAATGCGCCTTCCTGGTAAAGTTACACTTCGTTTTATCTTTTCACCCTTGCCTTCTTTTCCAGGATTTATTATGGAGGTTTGTCCGAGCGATGGAAATTTGGTAGCATTTGCAGGGAATGGCATCTTCATTTATGACCAACGAAAAGCGAACCTCGTAAGAACTCTTCAGAAAAATCCCTCCTGTAATTAAGCTGGAAACTTTTTAATTTTTTTCATTAATAATTCCTAGACGAAATCTTATGTGTGCAATGGAATCCCACTGGAGATCAGCTTGCGATTTCCTCTTGGGATTATACCATAAAATTGATTGACTTCAGAACTGGAAAAGTTCTTTTTAAGACTGCAACCGAACGTATTTTACCACATTTTCACTCCTTGACTCATACATTTACAAAAAAAAGAACCGGTTTCTTCAGTGTGCTTTATCTAGAGAGAACATAAACTGAAGAGGAAATGATGGAGTTCCCGACTGAAGAAACCTATTATGGGCAAAAAATGACCTCATCTTAGCACATTCAAATAATCGCTTATTGTTATCATCATCAAGAAATGGACGAAAGATATTAAATTGATATTAATTATCAAACTATTATTGCGGAAATTATGCTAAAATAATGATATCATTACGATAGTTTAAGAAGTCTAAGGAGTCAGGAAAGGAAAATTTATTAGTGCCTTAGATAGCTGTTTCTTAATCATAAAATTACCGATTGGAACAATATCTAGAATTTTCTCTCTGAATTAAGCATCATTATCTTTTCTGAAGGATGAGAAAATTAAATTTGCTATTGTATTGCATACAATTTTAGAGCTGTAATATTCTCGAGTAAAATATAATTATTATCTCTAAGTAAGTCCACTTAGATTTAAACTTTAGTTCGCTTTTTAATAGGAATAATTTGCTCTCAACAGTTGATTCCAGTACACAGCACTTAAGTACGCGCAATCATACCTCTCCTTGTAATAAAAATTCCCTGTAACTTTCAGAAGAAACTCATGAAAATGGCATTTACTGCGGTTATTTTTGATTAAATAATTGTTTGGAACTCACATTAGCTTATTGGCCATAGATATTTTCACAGAAATTTGGAAATTAACCTCCACTATTTAACTAAGAATTGCCCAGAATAATCACTATTTAGTGCTTATTGAATCCACAACTGCCTTAAACATTACATAATATCTTCACTCTAACAAGCTTAAAGCTTCGATAAGTTTCACGACGAGACGATGGCAGCTCCTGCATTCGGTCTGCTCTCTCGCTTATTATTAATTAAATATGCAGTGGTACGAGTTAGTGAATGGTTATGAAACATTCTTTGCTTTCTTTTGACCATATCAAATTTTAGTTCGTAAGTTCCTAACTTCAGATATGACTCATATTATCGATGTAGCACTATTCTCTAATGGATGATATCATACTAATTTAAGGAGAAGTCTTGAAATGTTTACAATAAAAGGGTGATGGTAGAGAGAGAAGAAAAAGATTCACAAAGTATCAAATTTAATAGTACACAGAGAATTTATTTTATTTTTTCACATGTTAACTCTTTCGAAAGTTTCAATGAAATTGTAAATTTTTCCTCATGAAAAAAGTAGCATTCAAAAAGGGCTCACCAATAAACTTTTGATTGAGTATACTGAAGAGTTTTAACTTTCTGACTGAGATACTGCTGATTAATGTTGTTTGAAGTTTGGATAAATTCGCTTTAAAACTTCCAATGCTATAAACTTTACGATTTTTACCTTGTCTCAACCTGGACTCTCAAATAGAGCTCGTTTAAGTTGATCTTTTGACATAGTTGCTGTTTTTTTATAAACGTTTTAGAAGCAAGAAACAAAATATCCAAAAAATAATGATGTTATGTCTTTAATTGAAAGGCAAGATTAAAGGGACTTTCTAACAACTTCACGACAAATACGTAATCTCTTTAACCAAGCTTCTATTTCTGGCATATGTTACTCGATGAATGACCCCACTGGTAAATTAATCCTACTTGATTCTACTGAATCTACTGCATCCGCCCGCCGACAATTAATTTTTTTGCAGCCGTTGCAAAAGAACAAATTTGCACCTATGCTCCTCCTTTATCATCGATACATCACTAAAGGCCCTCATCGAAGCTAACGGCAGTACCTCTAAATCTTTTTCCTATCTAAGTCTCATCTTCTTTGCACACTCGAAGCCAAGAAAGTCAATAAAAGAGCTTTTCTAACTAATCAATGCACACTTATCATACCAAACTCATTTACTGCTTGTTTCTGATCTTATTGCCTTCTAAAGCTGCCAAAAGATTTGCCGAACAACCTCCAAAGAGATTAATTCAAGTTAATTCGAAGTTCGCTTTATTGCTATTTCTTCGCAACGCACAAAAAATTTACTGAACGAGATCAATTTTTTGTTCTATAGCTAAATTATTAAACTGATAACCAAAAATCAGATATTTAAAAAACTTTTTTTAATGAATATCGAAACACAACGACCTGACAACATCTTATTGAGCAAGGCGTCTCTCCAAGATGAATCTCCCTCGCCAACGAAGTTAAAAGCATTAACTCTTGACGATTTCACTTTACTGTCGATCCTTGGTCAAGGATCTTACTCCAAAGTCGCTTTAGTGCGAAAAAAAAGCAATCGAAAGATCTACGCCTTGAAGATCTTAAAAAAAACATCGATAAAAACCAACCAGCAATTCTCCAAAGTTCAAACCGAAAGGGATATCTTGGTAAAGCCTCTCTCGCTGATTCCTCCTATAAACATTCGAATTTAGAAAGGTGTTGAACATCCGTTCATTGTTAAACTCTATTACACTTTCCAAAGTGAGAAGAAGCTCTTTTTTGCCCTGGAGTATTGTCCAGGAGGCGAGCTGTTTAACCTCTTGCAGAAGCGCAGATTTTTTAAAGAAGATCAGTAAAATTATTTAATCGATAGCAGCTGAATTTAACTCGATTAGAGCGAGATTTTATTGCTCACAGATCCTTTTGGCATTAGAAGCACTTCACAAGAAAGGAGTCATTTACCGAGAGTAGCACTCCCGCTTTGTCAAAGAAAATTAACTTTTTCATTTCTCAGTTTAAAGCCGGAAAATGTCCTTATCGATAAGGACGGATATTTGCGTATCACGGACTTCGGTCTCTCGAAAATGGGGAAAAACGCCTATACAGTTTGCGGGACGCCTGAATATTTCGCACCGGAGATCCTTATGCAGCAAGGCCATGGCAAGGAAGTCGACTGGTGGACTTTTGGTAAAAAAATTTATCTTATTGATTCCTAATAGTCTCTAGGAACCATGCTTTACGAAATGTTAAGCGGCACTCCTCCTTTCTATGCGGAGAACCGAAAGGAGCTGTTCCAAAGGATCGCTTATGCGAAGCTGAAGGCACCGAATTTCTTCAGTAGCAACGTCAATGACCTACTGGATAAATTGCTACAAAAAGACCCGACGAAGAGACTGGGCTATGGACCTGATGATGCAGAAGCCATCAAAAAGCACCCCTGGTTCGATGGGTTTGACTGGGATGCGCTGCTTAATAAAACGATGCCGGCACCGTTTGTGCCCAAAATTAAGAGTGAGACCGATATTTCTAATTTCGATCCAGTAAATCCATTTTATTTGAAAATTGACTAATTGTTGAACGCAGGAGTTCACAAGCGCAAAAACGGATTCTATTGCCGACCACAACTGTACGGACGAGGCAGCACCTGACTTCTTGAGTAAGAGATTATTGAAATTGAGGAATGTTAATGGATTTTTTTCTTTAGATTGGTCATTTGAGCAGGAGAAAGAAGAGGGACAAGACTCAATTGCCATGGATTGCGAATAATAGCATTGCAAATAACTAATGATGGCATCCGTTGAATGAAACAACAGATATATTGCATGAGCAGGGATACTTCAAATAATATTGTCTGAGGATCTATATATATATAAGTCTTCTGCAGAGGGTTTTATACTGCTTTTCTAATACTTTCGAATACTACCAATTTATCGTGATAAAAAATACTCCAAACACAATCAGAACTTATTATATGAACGATTAGATAAAAAGATTTAAGAATTCTAATGTGGACTCAGTTGAAGCAAATAGTGCTGAAGAATTCGTAACTATTTATCATTTGATTCTGGTTTGGAGAGGAATCGGTGTTGCTTCGAGTCTTTAGCTCTTAACAGTCTGTCGCAAAACCAACAATGAAAAACAACCGATTATTAGAATCAGAGAAAATATATTAATTGCTTTGCGGAATTTTGTTTGTACTCATGCTTTTTGTCTCTTCATTCAATCATGCTTTAAAGATATTATTGGTTCTTCAGTCAGGTCCTCTTAGTGACAACCATTTAATTAATATATGATTGTAATGGAGTCTGAATGAAAAACGATCTCTCGAAAGCCGGATTTCAAAAAGCCAAGCACTTCCATATAAATTAAATACTGACACTCGAGTCAGAGTCGCTGTTTTATCTATAATTTAAGATACTCTTTTCTTCCGTTTATATTCGAAAACTCCCTAATCTTAATTAAAAGCTCTATGCTAATGAGAGCTGATCCAATTAGACTGATCTACTGTAATAAAAAATCTTGAGTAAGAAAATCCAGTTTTACTGCACTTTCGCTGAACTGGTTTAATCATAACTAGAAGCAAAAACACCTTCGCACGAAATGAATCATGTGAGAAGCCACACTTAGAGTTTGTATGTAAAGAAGTCTCACAAAAGTATATCTCGTCGATTCAAAGTTTCAAATGAGGGGCCCTAATGCTCAAGTATCCAACAAAAGCCTTAGGTCATATACTGTGATCATCCAAATCTCAGTTTTCTATATACTTTAATTGTTGTCAGGATGCCTGACCAAAGAAATTATTAAAACCGACTTCTTACTGGTAGTTTTATTTGTTCTCACTACATTCTCTTAATATACACTCGCTCAAAAATTCGGATCACAGAAAATGGCTGATGAAAGTATGTACGCCGCTGCCCCTAAGGTACAGATCTTGACAAACACCCTCTGAATTCCTGCCTTAGAAATCAGGGAGCAAGGTCGCTAAGAAGAAAAAGAAAGCAGCCCCAAAATCAAAATTCAGGCCTGTTGAAGAGGAAGCCTCCACCTTTCAGCATTCGACCCAAGGCTCAACACCCAGAGAAGAGCTGTCCAGGAGTATCCGCAAGGAGCCTTCAATGAAAAAACCTGATAATTTTGGACAAGCAGTCGATAATTACATGAATCAACCCGGACAGAATATGCAAGGAGGCTTTGACCCTCAGCAATACAATCCTTACTATGACAACCTAATGGTAATGAATTATCTGAATTAAGATGGCATCGAAATTTTGTTTAGAGCATAAACAATCAACAGCAAGCCTATATCGCCCAGCAGCAGGAGCAAATGATGCGTATGCAATATGAACAGGAAGCTCTACGTAGAGAGCTCGAATTGCAGCGCTATAAAAAAGCCGAACCAGCACCTTTGAATAAATACGACGTGAAGCCAAGGCATGTGGCTTCACGGGAAAGAGAGCGAAATGCGTTGAATCTATTGGATGCCTATGAAAAGCAATTAGTAGCAATATTACTTGTGAAGCTGTTGTTGAATATCTTGCCTTCTTCTAGGATATTGAGACCAGAGATCCTCTCGATGCATTTTACTCGAAAAAATCTAGCAAGCCTAACTTGAGGACAGAAGTTTCGCAAGCTTCATCAAGGGGAGAAAGACTAACAGATAGAGGCCACCCGAAAGGTCATAGAGCAGATAAAGGATCAGTTAGTGACAGAAATTACCCGAATCCGCAGCCCGGTCCTTATAATCATATGAGCCCTTATCAGCATCCAATGATGCCTCCAAACCCCTACCCTCAGGGAGGAGGATACGGTTTCTTACCTCCAATATCCTCTCCTATGGGAATGTACGGTGGTGCTGGGGCAAATGACCCGACTTTCCTGCTGAAATTGCTTGAAATTGTAGCAAGTGATAAGAAAAAGGATTCATCGGGTAGCAAACTCTCGAATATGCTGGCTCAGTCGTTAGAAAAGCAGAACCAAATTCTACAGAATATGACGCAGACTCTTGCCAACACCGAGAGTGAAAGCAAAATCTCGAAAGAAACAGAGGAGTTGCGTCATAAAATTAATAAATTGAAGCTAGAAGCTAAAATGCAAACTGAGAAATTCAAAGAGACTGATATTACCAATAAAACTAAAGATTTTAACAGTAATAACTCATCGTTTCCCTCTAGCTAATATTTGTTGTTTAGGCAACCCTCAAAACCCTTTCAATAGAATGCAAAATATCAATAAAGATCCTTTCAACCTGTAAACGCAATAATCTTGAACTTTTATCATTTTTCATTGAATTTTCAGAATGAAAAGTCCGAGCTCAATGATGCATTCCCCTTTATCAATGATGTCAAGTCCGCTTAGTGGCATGAATATGGGCAAAGGTTTCTTGCCGTTTATTTTCTCAGGCAACCCAAATCAACGTATTTATTTCAATGGGATTTTCTTCTCAGTTTCTGCGTATTAGAAAAGAAAAAGACTGACGCTTCCAAAAGCAAAGCGAAACAAATGGAAAAACTGCTTAAAGCATTGGTAACTAGAGGATTATGGCCTTTTCTAAGCGTTATTTGTGACAAAAATAGGGAATCGATGACGATGATGACAATGACGATTACGATGATAGGTATTATAGACAACCTCCGCCTCGATACCAACCACAATACGACGATTATGATGACTATGACGATTATGAGCCAAGAAGGGCTAAGAAAGGTGACGATGAAGAAGGCGGAGGTAAACTATGAATGGAGTCGTGAGGCTTAGCTTCTCATTCTATTAGGCAAAAAGAAGAAAGAAAAAGACAAAACGCAGGACGCAGTTAATAAAGCCCTTGAAGAAGAAAAGAAAAAGCAGGAGGAAGAAAAGAAGAAGGAAGAAGCCTTGAAGAGAAAGTAAATTACACTGGATAGACAGATTCTCATCTAGTTTAAAGGAAAAAGATGAAAGAAAAGCTTCGAGCAATGCTCTGGACAACAGCATGGCCGCATTTATTCAAAAAAGCCACTGGTGAGAAAATTGACGCGCGTCGTGCTGCATTTAATGCTCAAGTTAGCGATGATATCCGTCTTGCTATGGATGTAAAATTTTTTTCAGAGCAGCTTACAGAATTGCTTTATCAACTAATAGAGCGCGAAAGGCTGGTGCAAAACTGCGATAACTAAGGCAATGGCTGCTGTATAAGCTCTATCGATGAAAAAAATATCAATGATTTTGTGCGTTAGGTGATTCCGGATATAAAAACTGCGAAACACATATCTCCCGTCAATGGCAAGAAGGTAGCTGACAAAGACGCAAACGATCGAGCTACATGGATATTTGTATGAAATCAATTTTGAAGAGTGAAAGTGTCATTAATTGTTATGATAGACTAAACTAAAGGGAATAATGGACGCGATGATTAACCAAACAACCGAAGAAATCATGCCCAAAGCCCTGCTCAATTTTCTGAATAAAGTGTATTACGACCACGCTTACCTCCCGCAGACCTTTATCACTGATTTTGAGCTCCAACGTCTTAATTTCAACACCTATGGTGGCCTGAAGTAAAAAGATACGTGACAATACAGAGAATAAGCTTTTTCTTCAAATTTAGAGATACAAACAAGGAAAAACTCAGAATGAACTTTGCGATGTTGATGATCATAAGGATTCTGGTTAAGGAGCTGCTGAGCGCGCCTTGGGAATTCGATGCCAAAGTTCCCAAAAATGATATTGTTAAAAAGTAAAGAAATTAGTTGTAGTATCTCTTACCAACTCATCCTTTCAAAGCAACATGAGGACACTGGCCTCCTGCTTGGTACTCACAACTTTGGATTTCATCAAAGGTGTGATTCCTATCCAGAGAAACAACACAACTCATCTGCCAAATGAGCTGAAAACAAAACCCGCGCCGCCTTTCAAATTCAGTATGATTAATTAATAGCTTGCGACTAATCTATATTCTTTTAGTCCAAGATGAGGAAGTTGAGCCGGTGAAAAAGAAGGATGATGTTGACACGGTTATGATTGGACTCTTCAGGAGAGAAGACCTGAACGCATTCTATATTAAGAAGCCAAAGTAAGTTTCTATTGAAGGAAGAGAATTCTTATCGCTTTTATTAGTGAGCAAGGCTTGAAAGCGTTGGTTGATGGCTGGTCGACTAAAATGTGGTCGATAGTGAATAGAATTCACGAGGAGGAGGAGAAAAAGAAAGCAGCAGCCACACAGAAAAAGTAGCAGAGAATAGATAATTATTACTTCTTCATAATTGCATTGGTATTTGGATTGGATTACAATCGTTAATTTCATAGTTTTATTGTCTTTATTTTCAAGAATAAAAAAGTTATATTCAAACGTATCTCACTTTCGGAAAATTTTTTAACAGTGTTGCCTTTTTATCCCGAATACTTTCATCACCATCGAAAATTCTTTCTGGCTTATTTTGCCATTTAGTAGTGTGAATAGCAGCCTTATTCAGGCAGTTTGCTGAGTTTTTCGTTCATTTCTCTTAGGTAATGGTAATATTCCGACAGACTAAACTGAATATTCACAATAATACGAGCTAATTCTTTGAAATAACAGTCCTCTCCTGTAAAAGCTAAGTAAACAAGGGGAATACCATATGAGACCACCTACATAAGCAATGGTACGATCAAGACTAAGTAAGGTCCAGAATTATTGCAATAGTTAAAATTTACTAATTTATTTACAACTGAAATTCAGCAATTAATCCCTCAGAACTCCGCGTAATTAATTTTTATCTAACGTAAAGCTATTTGAAAATGTCATTGAGAAACCAGACTCATAAGAAGCTAAGAGAATTTTTTGTCTCTTTCGTCGACGCAGAAACCCACCTCGAGCACAAGCGTCAAGACCTCGCATCAAACCCTGACTTTGAGCCTTACACGGCCTTTCAAAAGATCGACCAATCGAACTTGGGACATCTCCGAGTACAAGACCTCGCGAATTTCCTCCAAAAAGCTCGGATGTACGTCCCTGAAGAGGACCTCGAGCTCTTCTTTATGAATTTCGCATCGAAAGGCGATATGCGACTCGGCTACACCGATTTCCTCGACGCGATTCTCCCGTCAACAGATCGATTCCTTCGCCAGTCTGCGACACATCGACATAAATACCACATGGACCCTACTGCTAAAGTAGACAAGAATGTCGATGTCGAACTAGCTGAGCTCATCGCTAGGGAAGTAGATGTCTACAAAAACATGGAGCTTTTGAAAGAAGATGTCAAGCAATGCTCGGATTGGGACGTGCATCTCGCTTTTAGACTCATCGACTGCAACCGAAACGGGTATATCGATAGAGACTCCTTACTTAACTATATCCGTAAGAGTGGGACGCTAACCCGAGAAGAGATCGAGCCGTTCTTCAAACGAGCTGATAAAGATATGGATGGCAAATGGAACTATACTGAGTTCGTTGAGATCTTCCATCCATTTGAGAAGTACTACAAAAGCTCCGAGTACTTAAAAAAGAGCGCTGAGAGGATAAGAAAGTCAGGGTTGCAACCTCAACTCAGCGTAGCTCTCACTGAAGGCAGCGTAGATTACTCAAGGAAAAGCAGAGAGAGCTCACCACACTTCTCTCCGCTGGTGAAAAACAATAACTTCAAACAGAATTCAAGAGAAGATTCGTTCACTGAAGAGAAATACAAGCCCTTTGTCAGCCGAAGACCACTCAGCAGAGATGATGGCGTACGACCCCAAAGAGATCTCCGCTCGCTAGATTCCTCTGCTGAGTCAAGGAGATATATAGAAAAACTAAGGACTGCGCCTGTAGAAGAAAGCTTGAACCGATCCGATTGCAAAATTTCGAAGAACGTGCAAAATTATATCAACGCCTCCTTAAATCAAAGCAGAACCAACGAGTCTATGGTTCAAAACACGAGTCCTTCGAGAAGCTCGGCGGGGAAGTCGGGAGGATCAGCGAATAGGTACGTTGAGGATATAATTACTTCAGCAGCGAAGTACTCGAAGCAACAGGCCAAACACTTGGTGCAACAGGCAATGCAGCATCAGCTGACCGCGATCAATTTCCCTCAAAACTACAGCTCAAGTCCCCCGCGTCGAGTGGAGGGGAGCGCACAATCGAGAAGACAGGTTCAGAAAAAACTCGAATTCGGAGATGAAGATGGAGACTTGTCATTTAGGCAAAAACATTTTTCTGTTACCGAAGAATCTCCAAAGCAGAAATCAAGACGGGGGTCCGAAGGACCCCGAGGCTCTCAGGGCTCACGCAGCAGAGAAGGGACTCCGGTAAAATCCTATGCTTTGAGAGAAGAAATCAGTATGAGAACAGGAAAGCACCTGAAAGATTTACAAGGAAGAACCAAACCCTGGGTGCCAGCAGGCCCGAAGATCCATAAATCGTCCGACAAGCAGCTCTCGAGGAGTAGCAGCCCTTCGAACAACTGGCCCACAGGGACTCCTGAGAAACTGAAGAAAGCAGCTGGGCTTCAGAGCAGAGAAAATAGTACGAGCAAATTAACCCCTCAAAAAAGAGCTCAATCGGTCGGTAGAATGAGAACACCTCAAAAAACGGTTAAGAAAGAGAAAAATGAACCGCAAGAGCGGCCCAAATCCACCAAGAAAGTCCGTTTTGGAGTGGCGGAAACACCTGCTCCTCGGGGCCAAAGCGCGAGCAGCAAAGGCACCCGCAAGCCACCACAACCAGAGCACTATAAGGTGCGAAAGCCTTCAAAAATGAAAGGATTTGAAGAAGTCAATTTCGCGAAGACTCTCAAGGAAATCATTGAATTAGAACGAGTGGTGGAAAAAGCTAAATGCGAATTAGCCATGCAAGAGGATTTCGTGCCTTATCGAGCTTATAAACAGATATTTGATGAAACAGGCAAAGGGCTGTGCGGTCGCGTTCGATTCAAGCAAGTCCTCGAGGACTTCAAATTCGCCTTGTCATCGGGAGATGCAGGTTTAGTTTTTAATCACTTTGATTACGATCATGACGGCAATTTTTCCCCGAGCGACTTCGAGGCCATCGTTACCCCAAAAGATCCTACAGTTGCCAATAGAATAACAATGCGTAAATCGACAGGACGTCAGATCTCGGGCCAAACGTATCAGAAGCTGAAGAATGTGTTGGAAGCAGCGATATTTGCAGAATTGAATGTTGAGAAGCTAAGACAAGCGTTAGCCAAACGAACATTGTTTAGTTTCAAAGAGGCTTTTAAGATATTGGACTTAGCGCGGGCTGGGCGCTTCGGAGCGAGAGAAGTTCAGGCTTTTCTCATCGCGAATAAATTCAATGTTAGTATCAGCGAAGCGGGATGGGTAGTCGCAAGACTAGATGCGGATAGAGATGGAAAGGTCACGTTTAAAGAATTTGTTGATGGATTAGAATCAAAACTAGTTTTAGGATCTGCTAAAAAATAAGCTGATGATTTTTCAAAGAAAGCAGAAATTTTCATTTACTATCCTAGTTGACATAGAATCTTGTTAAATAATATATCCCGACGTAAGTGTATTTTTTCAATTTCAAGTGTACTGCTCATTTTCCTACAAAGCCCAGCATCAAAGCAAATATAATCTCGTTCTTTTGTTATCTTGTTTCCTTCATCAATCAATGCCTTGAGAAATGGCAACTATAGTAGATATACCTAAACACACCAGTTCCTTTACAGTCAATAAAATTTAAATAATACCAGCGATTATCTATTATCTGAAATCCTTTCATTGAACAGAGACATATAGCGGCAATTTTATATACCGAAATACGTTACAAAAACTCATATGGAATATAATCAAGAACTCTCTTAGAAGATAACTCCACGAGATTTGTAACGAAAAAGCAATGAAAAAAAGTTGAAATTCATGATAGAATTAGTTATTTAGACTACAAATAACTCATTTTCTGGGGTCTGCCTCAAGCTCTTCCTTCGTAATCTGCTCAAGCGCCGTCTGCAGCTCCTCTTCGGACATCTTACCTTGCTTGGCTAGTTCAAGAAGTTTCTTGTAATCCTTTCGTTTCTTCTCTAAGTAGAAGAACTCTTCACGTTCCGCTGAAGGCAACTCGTCTTCCAACGCTAAGTTTACAAGGAATTTGAATAAACAACTTCAATAAATCTAATTACCGTATGTCTTGAGTTCAGGATCAATTTCGATGCCTTGCTTAAGTCTCTTTGTGTTCAATCCCAAGAAATCAGGAGGCTTTTGATGAGTTCCATCCTACGTGAGGTTAATCAGACTAAACTTCAAAAGAAAAAGTATATATACCGTATTAATGCTCTCGATACGGAATGCTTTTCTTTTCCTCACAATAATTGTAATCATCTTCTCCAGCGCGATACCCACTTGAGACAAATGCGTATCAAGATCAATCTCAGCGTTTTCTCTGTCTTCTCTGTATTTCAGAGTCTTTTTTCCTCTGAAAACCTGGTGGATGACTCTTCCTATGATAATATACACCTCTGATAGCAACTTTTCAATTTTCCCTAGCTATAATATGATTGCATAAGCCTCAAGTCAAAGACAGCAAATCTTTTTATACCGATTGCTCAACATCTTGAAGCTCGATGGTTTTATTATGTAGCGCGATCCTCTCCTGAGCGAAATCTTCGTCTTCGGCGAATAATTTATTGAGATCAGCCTCCTGAGGCTTTTTATCAGTTGGCTTCTTCTTCATAGGACTATCAATGCCGTTGCGGTTTTCGAATTTGATGCTTTCAAGCCTTTTCTTTCTTTCCTCCTAACAAACAAATAAATTTAATGATCCCAATTCAATCGAATGCGGTAATTACAATCTCTTCCTGGATATTCTCAATGGTTTTTTCATTTCTTTGTCGTTCACCCTCCAATTTATTCGCCTTTTCGATGAGGTCTTCATAGTAGTCGAAGATCTCATTGATATGATTGACGTGAGTCACGTCTCTCAGATCGTTAAACTCTGCGATTTTTTCATTAAGTAGCCTTTCTCTCTCAAGTCTATAAAGCCTTTCCTTTCTTAGTTCTAGCAGATGTCAGTAAGCAACACAAACTAATCTCACAAAAATACTTTGATTTTGCTCGTGTTCCTCTCTTTCCTTTGCCTCTTGCTTCGCGATCTCATCCGCCTTTTCTTGTTTGAGCTTAAGCTCTTCCTCATGACGACGAATTTCTCTCATCGCGATTTTATCTTCAAAGAAAGAAACTTCATCATCAAGAATCGATTCGAACAAAGGATCGATGTTCTTCTCTATCCCTTGCTTCTTTTTTAATATTCTACTCTCCTATAAACCCCATATCATTCCTTCTGAACGCATTTTATGAGAGAAATACCTCGTATTTCAATTTGGTAAGTCTGTTATTCGTAATCCCTTGGAACGCTATCGCAATATTCGTTTCTGCTTCCTTCTTTCTAATTTCCTCCTCTTGTTCAATGTTCCTCTTGAGTGTTACTTGAAGATCGTCTTTCGTGCGTGCTCTCACATGTTCGAGCTTTTCACAGGAAAGCTCCTCCATGTTCGCCTTGCGATCGGCTTCTTTCAGCAGAGCCTTTAGCTTTTCTATTCCAGCCTCTAATTTGGAGTTATCTTCCATACGGCCGTCCACTCCATAGGTTATTGTGTTGAGCTCCATGATTCTCTTATCAAGCTGCTGAATCTCGTACTTCCGCTTGTTTAACTCCTTCTTTTCATTCTCAATTCGCTCCTACAAGAATTAATAAACATTCAAGGGCCACGACTAGCCAAATTACCTGCTCCTTTTCGATTTGCTTACTGAAAACCTTGCGTTTTTCGAGATTTTTTATATTGAAGTCAATGACATTGCGGGGCTTCGTCTGGTATATCTTATCGAATTTCCTAATAAACCAATGAATGAAGAATGTTCATTGCTTTTGGTAATTACTTAACAATCTCATCATCGTAAGCTTTTAAAAAATTCAGGGTCTTCAATTGCTGATCGAGATCGATAAGAGTTTGGATTTCCCGCTTATCTTTCAGACCTTCTTTCAAAGCAACTTCAGTTTGCTTCTTTTTGGTCTCGAGGGACGATCTTAGTTGATTCATGTGAGCTTTCACTTCCTTGATCCTTTCAACTGCTGGATTCTTGAAAAACGCGTCATCGGATTTCATCCGTTTGTGCGACTTCGTCGACGAAGGCTTGAGACTGTGTTTCTATGAATCGAATAAAGAAAATGAAACTCTCGAAAAAAAAGCGTGTCAATACTGAAGGTGAAGTAAACTTTGGCATTTCCAATTTGTTTAATTGCTTAGAACCTTCTGCGCGTTGAGAGGTGGGAAAGACCTTTGATGATACCACCGGTTTCAGTTCTCGCAAGCTTTTTTCTTCGAGTTTTGGCCGAGAGGCGAGACTATGGTTCAAAGGCTCAGGTTGGGCCTTGATCGGAGAAATGTCTCTGATGGGCTCATCGTAAGTCGCTGGTTTATTGACGAAGAGCTTTGTTTGCCCTTCGATCGCAGTATCTGTTATGAATGTGCTCATTTACGCTGCTCTTTAATTGACACTGTCTGTAATTTTATTTCAAAGCTCTAAACTGATCTATAAATGTAACGGAGAATCCTGCAGTGGTTCCTTAATCAAAATGCAAAGCACATGCATTTCGCAAAAATATAGGGAGTGGAGTTGATTGCCGGTCCCTTTCTTTTGATTTGATAAGTGAAAACGTAATTTGAGCTTGTCAGTTAAGGTTGGTATATGCGTTGGAAATAAATTAAAACTAAGTAATCAGCACAGTTTAATCGCTGGAAATTTGTGACAGAGTAAATTTCAGTGATGAAAATCAAAGAATTCGATTCCTTGAGACAGCCAAAGGAGGTTTTCAAAATAAAACATCCATGTAATCTACTTGTGCCTTCATCGTTCTCAAATGATCTCGCTTAGTGGAATACATATACTCAGGAATGGGACGAAATGCAACTCGAAAAATTTATTTCCGCGTACCTTTTGATATTTTTGAAGAGCAGAAAATCAATGAACTGCAAAGACTCCTCGCGGCAAATGACATCCATCTTCCCTCAAAGTAGTGTTGGATATAGAAACGCAATTGATTTATTTGGATGATTTGTTTAGTTGGACGAGATCGAACTCGCTGAGGTTTCTTTACGCTTCGAAATTTGAACTATTCGATGTTGATGGTTGCGTTGACCGCGTCGAGAGGCACATTGCGTTTCTTAAAGAGCCGTTTTTTCACAAGCTCACTCCCGCGGCTGAAACATTACTCGTAAGCTATAATCTTACTCGTTTTGGTATAAGCTTCCTTAAGAATGAAGGCGTGGTGTACCAGTATGGCTTCGATGCGCTTTTTAGACCGGTGTTGATAGTCAACCCAGCGAAATTTGATGCAGCGAAGGTAATAAAGGCGTGGGATTGGCATTTGTAAATCAAATTGTCTAGTATCCAATAAATACGTTGATGGCTGCGATCACAACGCTACTTGAGACAGTGCGGCGATATTCATTTGTTCCTGGCATTGTTGAGAACTGGATTGTTATAGTTGATGCGAGCAACCTGAAATTGTCAGAAGACAATCTGAGCGTAATATAACAATCGGTAGTAAAGTTTAGCTCACTACTTGCCTCTCTCAGCTGGTGGACTCTCTTATACAAATGATAGGGCTGAATTACCCAGAGACTTTGGAACAATTATTCCTTCTAAATCTCCCTAAAGAATCCGATACAATGTGGAAGCTCGTCAAAGGTGCACATTTTATTATTATCTATAGCTGATTCGCAATGATAGACAAAATATCGAAGAAAACACTCAAAAAAATCACCGTAATAACTCCCGAAAACAAAACAACCTTGCTAAGTCAAGTGCCCTCAACGCAATTAGAACTTCGATTTGGAGGCTCTCTCCCAGATTTAAAAGAAAAATTTTGGTACCTTTTTTTCCTTTTCAATAAAATAACAATTTCAAAGGCCTCCACAAAAAGTGCCCAAGCTCAAGCACGAAACCACTGACGACTACTATGATGAAATGATTTCACAAGATTTTGGCATAAATTCAATAGATTTATCTTGCATGTCGTCTCAACCGCCATCGCCGAGGTCACGCTTCCTGAAGCTCGATTCAAAGCTCGGCTCAAAAACCGACGAGTCCTTCGCCGCTTTAGAGAAAAAGGCGGAAGAAGGGTATTTTGACGCAAAAAGAATAAAACCAGTTACAGCATGCCGATTACCGACGATTGATCAGCAAGAGCAAGAACAAGATTTATCGCCGCTAGCCAAAATCGTGAAATTCTTTGGAAAAGATGATTCAGTCCAAAATGCTTCTGCAAAGAAGAAAATTCCGAGTCCTTCGAACTATGACCTTAATAATGACGCTTTACTTAATCATATCCTTCCGGAGTATGACATGATGAGGAAGACGGGAGGGAAAGATAGTTGGAATAATATGGAAAAATATTCAGGAAAAACTACCTATGCTGAGTCGGGCAGACCCTGGAAAAAATATTTAAAAACAGAGCCCGATGTTGAGGAGACCGAACAAGATGGTTTCTTTTGTGGGTTTTGCACCAGTCGTAAAAAACTGCAGCCACAGAAGGAAAGAGAGAGCAGAGGATGGTTGTTTTGATAATTTTTTTATGATAAAATTAGTATAATAGCTCCGGCTCATGGGATAAGTGTATGTGTATTGATATTTCAATACAACTTTTTATTAAAAACGTTATGTGTGCTGTTCATAACTCAATAGAGTGATGAATAAACAAATTAGCTCCTTTCTAAATTAACAACGTAGACTGGCCTGACTAGTTTTCTATCAAGCTCATAAAATTCCGTATATTCAAGTTTTATTTGAATTTATCGCTTCAAACTAATTATCTCGGCTTACCTAAGCAACAATTTTAAATGCTTGGAGGTCTATAAGAGGCTTTTTGTTATGTATGTATGCTTCAAAAAATCAGAATGGTAGTATGCATTGGACTGATTGCAGCAGTTATTGGTAAAATTTGCTATGAGTTGCCTGATTCAATTTTATAAGATAGGAAAATAAACGTTATTAAGAATTTCCTAAGGGCGTTAACATGAAGCGATTATTCTTGTGGGTCTCGGACTTCAAGAGCTCTATGAAAATAAAAATTAATGAAAAGGCAAAAATCGAATGGATACCTAAGGAAAGCGACGCAGATTTTATCTTCGAGGGATGCTTGGAGATCAGGATCAAGATCTATTCTCTTCTGCGACATTGGATTCACCGTTCGATACTTAATGGCGAGCAGTCTGAACAGATAGAGATACTCCTAAATCACCAAAGGAAAAGATAAGCTACAGAAAAATCAAATAAATAACCTTATTGGCTTCGTTTTCCTTAGACTGACTTCTTTTCTTGTCAATTTCTTCAATTGTATCCTCGATCCAAGCGTTGACGTTATCTCTGAAATCTGCGTCAACACCTTTCTTTTTCATTGACTACAGCAACAACAAATGAAAGCTTATTGCCATAATAATTTGCAAATTACGCTCTGAACAGCATCCATGATCTGTGAATCTTTGTATTGTTTTTTAGGCTTGTCTTCATCGAGAATCTCCTTCATCCTACACAACCACGCAATTCTCAGTTATTTAATCCGTTACGAAGACACAAGCGTACCTGTTGTAGATTTGAGTGAACGAGACCATAATATAAGAGTTGTTCTCCTTGAGTTCCTTTAAGTTGATTATGAAGAGGATCAAAGAGTTGCTACAGCACCATTAGGTCAGCGGCCAATTTCAAAGGCATAGATCCTTACATTTTCTTGGTAAAAGCGTGATTTGCGCTTCGAACGAATATCTCGAACACGATGTCCACGATGGTAACTCTCACGAAGATAAACAGTTCACTCAATTTCTCTTTTGACACCGTTAACACACTACCAGCAATATTATATCTTACCAACTAACTCCGTGATATCAGGCGAAATGTTCACCTCCCTCGTTGCTTTGAGCGTCTGAGTCTGCCTAAGATCGCTATGTTATACAATCAATATATTGATGTGATTCATATTCATTACTCTTCGACAACCTCGATCTTCTGCTGTAAAACCTCGTTCGCTATTGTGCTCTTCCAGAGCGCGAACGTGTAAAACTTGCGAACATGAGCAATTGTATTCTTCTGAGCTAGCTGAACCAACTGATTTGCACGTTCAACAAAATCATTTGGGCTCAGTCCTCTTCCATCCTCATCCCCATCATCACCAGGGCGCCCACCTTCAACCTTGCGCTCAGAATTTTTCGCCTCAAACCTTTTATAAGGATTCGCTTGTCTTTCCATTCGCGTAATTGTTTTCTTAAATCCCATATAATTTAATCTCATGGCATCCCTCTTGAGATTTACCTGCGATTGTTCGAGCTCTCTTCTTAGCCGACGAATTTCATCCTCAAGAAAAGCATTATTCGGTTTCAAGACCTTCTCCAAGTCTTTAACTCGCATACTCTGGTCCATGCCGCTTGCAGTATCCGCATAATTTTGATACACCTAGCAATTCGTAAGAATTCCAATAATCCACTCTATTCAAACCTTGGCACGTGCGCGTTCTTCGTCGATAATTTTTCTAAGATGTTCAATCTCCAAAATCCTATCAACACTCAGATAACAGACGACATGCTTTATATTACTGTTGATGAATCTTCCCTTCATAGTTAATTCTCTGCGCTTCATTATCAAGTTTGCTTCATAATGCCAAATGATTAGTAATTGCTTTCTAATTCAGAGTTTTACAGCTGTCTGTTATCATCAGAAATTCGAAGATTTAGGCTGGAGTAGTCTTCAAGTTTCTTTTCGATGTCAGCAATGTAACGGTCTCTGTCGTCGATCGTTCTGCGAAGTCTCGCGAGTTCGGCCTAGATTCAACCGGTTAACCTTCCTTGAAAAATTTATAATTTGCTACCGTGAGTTTCCCCTCTACATCATAAAGCCTTTCATCTAGCAGAGTTTTTTGCGCAATCGCATTTTTCAATTCGAACTAATCAAAACAAGGAATTATTTTTTCATTACATCCTCAGCCGTTTACATTGATCTCTAGGTTCTTCTCATGTCGCACTCCCACTGCTTGCTGTAAATCATAATTCCTCTTTTCCAATTCCTACAAAATTTGCATCAGCCTCCATTAATGAAAACTTGCAGACTTGTAATTTTTCCGTTTGTTTCTGGCATGCATAGTAAAGTTTTTTCAGCGTTTGACTCCTGTCTTGGTCTTCATATTCAAGTCGCTTCAACGTCCGAGTCAAATCTTGGTTCTAAGAGTGCGTTTCAGAAGGGATAGGAAATAAACCATCTTTACGTCCTGAAAAAGTCTTTCATTATCTTTCTGCACAATTTCATATTTCTCCATCAGTTGCTGTAATTAAGGCACGTCTTGTTACAAATTCAGCGGGTAATGAAAGAATACTTTGTATAGCATATCAAGCTGATAGATAAAATTGTTGTATTCGCTCTCAACTTGGATAAAGTGCTAATATACACAAAGATTTTTAGGGGCTAATGCGGAATCTGAAGCACCTTTCTCTCTGCATCAATGAGATTTTTGTATTTTATTGAAAGATCTTCTGCAATTGCCACTGGACTGTTTAATTAGTGAAGCTGATGAAGAAAATGGATAAGAAAGAGGCGTACTATTGCTGGTAGGGAGCATCGTAGACTGGGATGTAAGAGGATTCCTAAGAGAATTCAGAAATAGGAGGCAGGCGAGAGTACCTTGTAATCCACCATAATTTTCAAATTTTTCCTGGCTTTCTTGAGATAGTTAAATCGTTAAATTAAAATATTAAAAGGATCTTTTGAAATAAATGAAACGATGTGTTAATCAAATGAATAATAATAGAAAAAAGCTTGAAAGATTATGCTTAACTATTCTCTTGGACTTCACATAAAGTTGAATTCAAACAGACTTTTGATGGTTTACGTTTGATAGAACTGCAAGTAATTGCTATTGTAACTTACTAAGCAGGCTCAAAAGCATTTTTAAAGTATGAGGTTAATTTACTCAACGAATTCAGTGAATTAGATAATGGAATATTTATTTCATCGGTCTTCTATAGCATATACTTCAAGATTGGCAGCTTGCACTGGAGTCCATCAACTGTTTTGCCGGTAACTTTAAATTCGAGATACCGCTTGCTCTTAGGAATTTGATTTCCGGCTTTTTTATATGCTTCTATGAAAGGTTGGGCCATTCTGTGTTGTAATTAGCTAATTAAGCTGCGAATTCAAATTTGTGAAAAATTACAAGCTCTCATAGAGTTTTTTCTGGTGTTCATCATAGATTTCCACTCCTTCCAAGGTCGTCAGTCCCTCCACAATCACAGAGTACTTTTCCATATAGAAATCTAAGAGTTGCTTTAGAGTTTTAGGTGCCTCTACAATTTCTCTGTCCCAATCAGTGAATCCTAACCTCAAATGATCGAAACCACACGTAACATTCAGACTGGATTACCTGGAGGTATTGCTTTAATTGATTTCAAACTATCCGAATGGAACTGCTCATCCAACGCCTTTGTTGCCAGCATTGGCTCCGAGAATATCATGAAAGGGACGCTCATATTGCAGAAGACATTTCGATAAACCTCAGGCTTTTTCCCCTAGAGAACGAATCAAGTCATTTTTTCGTTGAGATTTTTACGGTAGAATATTTAAGAAACTCGAAACCTGTCGCTCCAACGGCACTCGAGACACATGGGACTCTTTTAGGGATAATCTCTCCTGCGAATTTCACTACCTTATATCTTGGAATTTCATCGATAGAGTAAACTCTTGCTCTCAGCGTCGCTGCTGTGGTGATAAAATCAGCTTGGAAGTTGCTGTATTCATCTATATTGAATTTCTGAGGGGAAATCTGTCCCTTAGTTGGTAACTTCGACTCTATACGAAAAAATGAGGAGCTTTCTCCCATGAAAATTACTTTGCAGAGCTGTTTGCAGATCTTCAGTCTCTATTTCGTTTGTTTTGAAGATTGGAACTTCACTTTTCTGCGGTTGATAGTCAAGCAAACAATCGTTGACATATTTCTTGTCTTTGATGCTTTCAAGACCGAAGACCGCTGCAAACAAATTCGCTCCATAATAAACAAAATCAAAGCACATTCGATCTTGAGAGTCGAAAGGAATGAATTTTGGAGGTCGCCTCGCTCCTGTCCAAAATAATTCACCAGACATGGTTTTCGAATCTAAAGGATAGTGATCAAGCAACTTTTTGGTATTCTCGTAGAAAAGTTCCTTTTAAATAAAGCATCAATTATCACCAGAAGAGTTTCAACGATTTACATCATAAAGATCACGTGCAAGTTGGATGCATCTTTTATGAGAAGCGTTCTCGAGCTCGGTCAGCCATGTAATAATTGCACGTACGGCCTATGAAATAATTCCCGTAAGATTCCTATCTTGTTTAATGATTATTTCGATCATTACTTTTTCTCTTTGATAGCTTCCTATCTGATAAAGTATATCAAGGGATTTCTCATCATTTGTCATATAACTCTGAGCTTTTGAAGGCTCTTCCTCAAATTTCGTTTGGAAGTGGGATTTCGCCCATTCAACGGTCTCTCTAATGCTGGTCGGGAAATTCATTACAGTGCTGATAGGTACTCCAAGTTCATCTCCATACTCCTCGTTCTTGTAAATATTCGTGTAGTGTGGAATTACACTTTCAGAGTGATATTTTGCACCTAAGCATCCAGGGTAAAATCCGAGTTTTCTCTCAGAAACGCACCTCGAATCGATATACTCTTTTGATTTTTTTGAGTCAACAGCTGCGAAAACCACATCAAAACTTCTCCACATGTCATCTGTGATTATATCATCACTTTCTTTATCAAGAGACACCGCAAATGTGTCAATATTAGCCAGCGGATTAATCAAATTCCCAATTTTTTTAGATAATTCAACCTTCTTCGAGCCAAGTGCCGTAAGGCTCGATAATAGATGACTAGTAAGATTAACTAATTTAAGGTCCTTGGGGTCCACGACAGTCAGTCTCCCAACTTTATCGGTCGCAACGCCCATCAGTGCGAATAATTTGCTGAATTCCAATCCCATGCTTCCCGCTCCAGCAAGCAACATCTTCGCTTTTGAGAGTTTATTTTGACTTGCTCGACTAAAAACAGCTATGAAATCATCATAGCGGCAGTTAAGGGGTTCTCTCTCTTGGACAGAGGTTTCAGGAACGCATTCATAATTTTCAAAATGGAACCATTGGCAATACGGCATTAACTTCCCGGTGATTTTAAGCGCTTCTTGAGCAATAACACCTCCCCAGAACGTCGTATGTGTAGGTATGTTTGCTCTAGAAAACAACGCAAGTTTCTTAGCTAAGTCTAGTAGAGTATCATCAAACTGGTCCGCTTGGAACCCACTCGTGTTCTTGGTTGCCGAATCAGTCAATATCCTTACAAATTCTTCAGAATCACCGTCATGATTTAATTTTGGAAGCGCTGAGTCGTGTTCTTTCGCAAATGCAAGAAAGGCCCTCAGGGCAATATGTAACAAACCCCCGCGCTCAAATTTCTCAAAATCATACATTTCAAACATTGGAGAGTACTCAGTTGATGGTTCCAGCAGCGACTCTTCAAAAGTTTTAAAATTAATGACCTTTGAGGGGATAACTTCTCTAACGTCCCCTCCGCCTTGATATTTACCATAATTGCTGGTGTTGCCAATGCAAAAAGCATATTGTTGACTCGGCAGTAGCTTCACCTGGAAAATTTTCCCGTTGATTTCTTCCATTCCTTTTACACCGGTAAAAGTAACTGAATCTCCATCTGAAAACCTATGTGGTTCGGCACACACGGTGACCTTGCCGATGCTATCGTTGGTAATGTTGGAAACCGCGAGGGCTCTAGGTTCTTCGTCTGAGGGTTCCTTGCAGGCAAATTCAGGACCGAAATCAACGAAAACGAAATTGTAAAGACCCAAACAGCCTCCGTAGATGAAGCCAGTCGGCTTGCTTCCACTTCGGCAGTAGCAATTGTAGTTGCTCAGGAGCTCTTTGTTGTGTAAAGATCACAACGTCAAATCCCTTTAGAAATGTTTCAGAGAGTGCAGAGTTTCCTTCGTGGATTGTTATTTTAACTGATGGGTGGATTTTGGAAAGGAGGGCATAGGAAGCTTTGGTTCGGGTTAGCTTTCCGACATGTGATTCGTTTAAGCAGAAATTGGAGCCAAGGTCACTGATTTGGACTATATTGTCGTCATGGATGACGAGCCTCTCGATTCCTGATTGAAGGAGGTTCTTTGCGGTCTCAATGCCTAGCTGTTAGGAGTTAAGCAATTAAGTTTCAAGATAACAAATGGATTAGATACGCCACGAAGACCTTGAATGTAAACCGAGAGTGACCTGATCTTTGATAGAGTCTCTAGCCCATACATTGCTAACTCACGCGTGTATTGTGACTCATTGTTGCTGAGAACGTCGGTGGAATACTCCATTACGACTTAATCCGAGATCAGAAAATTTTGATAGTGAATGTATCAATAAACTCACTCGGATATTTAATTTGGTTCATTTAACAAACTTCTGTTGATTTGTTGACTTTCTGATGAATTAATTCAGTTTGTGTTATGATTTTGAGATGAAAAACAATTCGAATACAGAAATCTCCTTAACATGCTTTATACTGATTTGAGTTAAGAAACACAAACCTGAAAGGGAGCGTTCGATTAATAATAAATTTCTTTGAGGTCAATGAGTGGCATTTATATCTCTAACCCTGAAGATGATCTGCCACCTTGCAAATTGTGATGAAGTAGATGATATGTAGGATAGTTAGCAAAGTACACAGAGTTCTTCTAATTGACCGAAATACCTACTTGGCAGAATTTTGTCAGCCATTACTTTGCTAATGCAAATAAAGACAGATTGAACCTATATATACATGAGAATTATAGTCCCAATTGCGGCCCGACATTTTATGCTTGTCCAAGCAAATACTGTGATTTGCAGTTTGTCATTAACTTTTTTTCCAATCATTAAGGTCTATACCCAAACCTTAATTTTGGATGCAATCTCTGAAAAAAAATTTTCAGCCTCACAGAAGTAGCCACCTATTTTCGAGATCTCTCATCTTGATTACTCAGTCCTAACAAAATTGAAGAGGAAACCCAGTTTTCATATCTATTATAATAATCGTATTTGTATGAGCCTCTCTCTCTTTCTTTAATATCCCAATTCATAGTAGTAAAATAAAAATTACTTCAGAAATAATTTAGAGAAACGAACGCTATTTATTCACAAACCACATGGCTACACCCAGCGCGATGAATACCACATTCGGAAACTTTGGCGGGTTTCCTAGTGTCAGAAATAGATCAACACCTTCTCATCAGTCATTGAAAGATGATCTTATTAAGCCACCACTATCCAGCCGAGGAGGTTTACATCGAAAACCGTCTATCGACAACTTCCAAAGCCCTTCTCTGAAATCCAATCCACAACCTACCAGCCGTCAGCACCATTCAGTCGCTGGAAGCATCAGCAGCCTCGATAAACCACGAAGCAACAAGCTCAACGTCATCGCGGAAGAGAAACAACTCAAAGAATTCGACCAAGAGCCCTACAAAAAACCTCCTGACAACATGAGTGCATTCAATAGAACAAACAGGCACATGAGGCATTTTTCTATGGAAGATATAGGCGACATTCCGATCCTATTCGCACCTTCGACAATAATTTCACCAAACTCCTCCGCAACTTCATTCAGAAAAACGTTTATGGCTTTCAATGAGCTCATGACCACCCACAGAAGCGAAGTGAAAAATTTTACTCAGGATTTAACCATCGGAAAAAATGACCGAAATCATATCAAAAAGCAGCTCGCATTTAACAAATCCCAGCAAAAGCTGATACTCCAATCGCTCGCCCAGTCAGAACTCGATTCCCAGCGACTGATGTCCCGAACGCTTTACAATGAAAAGAAAAAAGAGCTTCAAATGCCGAAGATCAAAGTGACACCGGCAAGAAATGCGCTCATTGTCGGCGAAAAACCAAATGAGAGTACTCTGACGCCGCACGTTAGCAAGCTCGATACTCCGAAAGTAGAGTCGTTTGAAAAGCGAAAGCGTGTGCGGCTGTCAGCTGATAATATCAACGCTTTATTTATGAAACATTTCAAAGTATTCAAATGCAAAGAGCCTGAAAACCTCTCCTACCGTCCAGAAGTGCGAGAGGGAGGGACTTTTACAATAGTAGGGGATTTTGGATATTTATATGGCGGGAGATCTCATCTATCGGTCAATCATGTCGATATGGTTGATCTTCAGACCTCAATTTGGACGAAAATAGATCCGACCGGAGATCACTTGCCTGATGGGAGAGCCGGGCACACTGTGTGCGAATATGATAAGAATCTTGTGATATTCGGCGGAGAAAAGCGATTCAACAACGCTTTAAAAATTAGAGAGTGTTTGAATGACGTTTGGATGCTTTCGCTCACTTCTCATGAATGGAAAAGGCAGTATTGCTCTGGGGTCCTTGTCGAGGCTCGCCGTAACCATATTGCGGCAATTGTAGGGAAATATATGCTTGTTCATGGAGGCATTGATACCTATGGAAACGCCTTGTCTGATTTAAAGGTGCTGAACCTGCAGCTGATGAAATGGAATTCGTACACACCAGATGGCCACGATGAAACAGGAATCGCTTTTCATACGGCCTGCGAGGTCTTCCACCCTGATCGCAAAAAGTTTGAACTGTTCAAGAACCCTGAGCAGCCAAACGCGGCTAATCCCTTGATTAAAGAGGAAGGAATTTACGTATTCGGAGGAAAAACCGAGGATGGGGTCGCCGTGAACACGCTCAAGGTCTTGAAGGTTTTTGGGAAACGTCTCAAATGGGTCACTCTCCAGACCACGGGTCAGGCTCCGCTCCCGCGGTTCCAGCACACAATGGATTATTTCGCGAAAATGAACTGTTTGATAATATACGGTGGGAGGAACGATCACGTACCCAATGGATGTTTAAAGGATTTTGGGATTCTCTGGCTTGAACATTTATGTTGGATGCAAGTGAGCTGTTTGGGCCAGGAGATCAAGGGTAGGTTCTCTCATTGCGCTGGGATATATGACTGGCAGCTGTGTATCTTAGGAGGCATGAATTATCAAACTTATCTTAATCCTGACATCGAGTCCATTGAGTTAGATCAAAGTGTGGTCAATAGATTACAAAAGGAGTATGGAAATCAAGCGTCTAAAGATACTGTGGCTCTGATCCGTACACAAAATTGGTCTGAGGCTAACAGTCCTTCGACGAGACATGCGTTCGATGACGATATTGATAATAAAATTATGAGTTATCTGCCAGAGCCAACGAAGGAAGAGCTCAAGGCTGAAGATGAAGCGGAAAGAAAGTTTACTAGAAGAGAGAAACTCCGAGTGTATAAAGCGTTCTTTGGGGGTGTTAGAGGAGCACAGCTTGTGAATCTGCTGTCTCCGAATGGGGGAGCGCCCTCAGCAAATTCAAATTTAGGAAATCTTAAAACACCTGTAGGATCGAATGATACGTCAAGGATATCGGAATTGCAATCGAATCTATTACGTTCACTCCATTCCAGGGAATCACGAAACGTGAAATTTCTGCTTAGTAAAGTCTTGGATTAAGATTGTTGGCTCTGTCAGCCTGATTTTATTGAATAGAAAAATAATCAGATAGATTTCCAGGCTTTTGATATTTTTTCTCACTTATTACATTTTTGACTTATTAATAAATGTATGTTTTTGAAAAGTTTTATTCAAAAGTAATCCGAGTAAGGTACTTTAAATATAGATTTTCATATTGTAAAATTTTGTGAGATGCTCAAACTACTCTCGACGGAAAGGCGATATGAACTCAATTATAAGATTCTTTTCTGAATTTGAAACAAAATCATTATGTGCAGCACAATTTTGTAGCATACAGATGAATTTAATTGAATTATGAATCAAACTCAATTCTATTTGTATTTCAATAGATTCTTTGATAAGAGAAATAGAACTTTCTGTCAAGTAGCACTTTGAATATTTCTGGACTCTGAAAGCATTTTTGCCTCTTCAATTGAAAAAGTAAATAAATTGGATTTTTTCCATTTATTATAGGTGCATATTATTTATGATTTTCATTTAAGAACGCTTTCTCCAGATTATCAAAAGAAGACCTCAGAGCCTGTCTGCTAGGAAAATTTCTTACCAAAACCTGGCTCTAATGAATAACATCGTTTAGATTCTTCCTTCACGATGAGTATTTCTCTTAACAAGTCTGTAATTCACAAACCAACACAGCAGACTTTCTTTTTTTGTTCTCTCTCTCGCGTAAAACCGTCTCCTAGTTAGCTAGGCGAGAGAGTTGTTTTCAGTTATTGAGAAGAAACAATTTGAGAAGCATGATGGATTCACTAGAGCTATCAAGACGTCGGGAACGCAATTTAAAGTTGACTAAAGTCTTCATGAACGAACTAACTTTGAGGCGAAAGCTTTTCAAGTATTACTTTTACATCCATTTCCTTTTATCGGCAGCCTTTTTTGGAGTCTTCTATGCTATGTTTCTTCAAACAATCTTAGATATTCGAAGATTTTGAAATAATTCAAATTATTACTTTTTTGGTATTTTTCTTGCGAGTGTCAGTGAAAAAAGAACACAAAAGTTTCTCAGAACTTTATTTATTTTATAATCAGAATAATCAAATACAGAATTCAAAAACTTTCGATTAAGTTAATTCTTCTCAAAAGCCTGTTAGTATACACATATTCTTTGACAAACGATGAGGTGTTCAGAATTATGAAGTAACACGACACACTCATTGCATACGACACGATTCCATTCTTTCGATTTATGTCAATTCGTAATTTCAGTTTTTAACGATAATGAAGTCTTGCTTAAAAGGATAGGAACAGACTTCGTCAAATTAGGTTCACAATTCTTCTCGAGAGAAAAGAAATGAAGGTTTTATTTTTAGCCAGAGTCATGTATGTTAGATATAGCACTCCTGTTTTTGATTCACATTTCTATTCACTATTTAAATTGGCTCTTTTTAACTATCAATGAACGAGACTTATTCCTCCTTAGTAAAATCATTTCAAAATAGTGATAATAAACGCCTTATGTACCTCCCTCAACTTTCTTCAAAGATGCTATTCATGTCGAAGAAAATCGAAAAGGATTAAGAATAATATATATATAATTTCTCCAATACAGCTACCATTCTACATAAAACACACAGATAATCTTAATCTGTAAAAGAGTATCTTCGAAGATCTTCTTCAACATTGAGAATTTGGAAAGCTTCTTGCAAGGTTCTATATAAAGCTAAAACAAAGGCTTGAAAAGCTGTGATTACTTTCTCAATGCTAACATCTCGCAATACGTTTGTAAACTTTGATACTGCTTTGAATCTATTGGCGGATAAGCACTCCCTCGAGGTGGCTAAGATTCATTTCATTCAATATATATATCTATATCTAGAAATTACCTGAGGATCGGAGTATTTAATTTTTTTCGGAACTGAGCTAATTTCCTCCAGCGGTCCTTGTGTCCAACCTGCTTTCGAACCACGTTTCTTCTCCCGACTCTCTTCAAAACTTTCGAAAACAGGTCTGTTCTCTTGAGAATAATATGCGTGTTGAAATACAAGCTCTGCTTCATAGCTGGTGTTCGTCAGCTGAATAAATTTCATTTGTTTCAGCTAACATTCTTTTCAGATGATATTTTAACTGAACCATACCTTTGATAAGAAGGATTTTAACGTATTGCAATTTGCAATATAAGGCAAAATTTTTTCTTCGATTTCTTTGGATTTCCTCACTAGAACCACCCTTCCGTCTTCGCTCCAGCTGATTACTTCATCGTTCATTGTACACTAGATTTATAGGAAAAGCAAGGCTATCACCAAGGTAAACAGAAGGATTACATCGAGAACCTCGTAGAGATCAGCAAGGAATTCAGCATCGTACATCTCCTTCCATAGCTGCCTGCTTTTGAGGAGTTTTTGTTTCAGTGTAATGGCTGTCATTGCTTGATGTCTTTCTTGATTAAATTTATATGAAAATCGTGCTTCAGACTTAAATAACTAATGTTTTTCCAATTCTGGAGCCTTTCGATGTTCGAGCCTCTGATGAAAGTTCCAGACGCATATGATTTCAGGAAATTTCTTATTTCAGCTCATTAAATTAGAAATAATCCGCTCTCTCGCTTGGTGCAGATCAATAAAATATTGTTTTTGGTGAGCCAAGGTGAATGCTCCAGATTGTATTTAATAGCTAGCGGCAGGTATAATTTAAATAATTGAAGAACAGCATTCGAGAATGATTAAGAATGAAAAGTTCTGAAAATTGAGAAATAAATTTTAGGAATTAGAGTAGTTAGATCATTCTCCGGATAGTTTTGTTCGAAATGCTTACTGTTGATTCGGATAAAGGTTCCAAGGAGTAGTGCTGAATTCTCTCCATGTACCTCATATTTGAGATTGCTAGGTATTGTAGAGGACTAAGACATTGCTGGAATAATTTTGTTTTTGAAGAGAGGACCTTGCAACTCTAATTTAGGAATGCTGAGAATAATCTCAATATAAAGAAAAATTTGAGTAATGCGACAGTAAATAGAAATTATTTGTTCAAAAAACTTCCTGGAACACTTGATTTCTGAGTGATTTAAAGCACAATAAAAAATTTTTTTAGGAAGGAAAACTATGGATTGAGGCTTGATTTCTAAGAAGCTAAGTATTTAGTCACATCTGAAGAAGATAGGGTAGAAAGACAATAATTTGTGGATTGTAAAGTGAGCCTTGAGGACATTATTTTGGCACAATTCAAACTGACTTTCTGTGAAAATGGCGATCTAGTCTGTTTTGCGAGGTAAGGAGCCAGGAAAGGCTGCTGCTGACTAAGTTCTAAAATGTAAATAATTTTGATTTTTCCTCTGTATTAATTAATAAGCTGTTACAAACCCAAATTTTAGCTCTCAAAATCAGCTGTCTTGGGAATGCCAAAAACCCATTTTAGCAATACATATCTGTTTCTCTTTTTTACTTGGGCTTACGAACGAGATGAATTAGAGAAGTAGTAAGTTGTCAAAATTGTAACCGAACTTTCAGATTCCAGAAAAGCAAGTGTTTGCGAAAAGGAAAATACATATTTTACTATCAACAATCTAAGGGAATATATGAAATAAACGAATCTATGACGGCTCCTTCTAAATGAGTTTACAAGGAAAGTAAAGCCGAATTTTTTCTTGAAGCAAAGAACACAAATCACTTTTGAACCTTAGAAAACGTATACAAAACCCCGCACCATTTGCTAATATTCGGTCTAGTAAAAATTTTTTGTTTCAGGGAAACTCTTCAAGTTTCCCAGGCTAACTATAACACTAAAGCAGTACTCACGCAATAATGGGAAAATCGTTTAAATCGATAGCAATACATGGAAGTCTCTTCTTGATAAACAAACTAGTTTAGTTCTGCTCTCTCTTAAACAGAAAACGAACGTCTCATACAAATCGTATGCATATCAATTAAATAAAATCATATTACATATTAAATTGTCCATTAAATATTCGTTTTTTGGGAAAAGCAAAACTGAAAACTCACAGCCTCTTTTCTATAGACAGAATTTAAATCAAATCGATCCCATCTATGGATTCACCTTCAAAATCGTACTGATTCTCTCGAAATTGATGATGCTATCCATCATTACTTGCATTTTTCTATTCAAATTTGTTAAAATTACCCCCGCAATCAACATTTCGACTTACTTGTCAAGTGAACTAGTTTGAAGGAATGAAACCAAGTCTTTGAATTGACTATATGTAAACTTTTTACTCTCTTTCTTTTCCTCCTATTCATTAACACAGCTTTTAGAGGACTCAAAGAATTAAGGACGCATACCTGGCTCTGAGAGTATTTTATTTTCTTTCTGCCGTATTGATTATCATCGGAATTTACAGTCCTGTTGCTTCGTTTGTTAACTTTCTTCTGGGTAGACACATCTTCCCAGGTTTCAAATAGTGGTCGATTGTCGCGGGAATAATACGCATGCTTAAAAACATACTCTGCATCAAACCCATCTGTGGGTAATTTCGCAAAATTGTTCTTCTTTAGCTAGTTAAATCTCAATTAACGAAGAAAATCGGAATTAATTTACCTTGGATAAGAAAGTATTTAGCGTGTAGCACGTCTCGAAATATGGCAGTACTTCCTCCTTGATAAAGCTCGAATCTCGGATGAGTACCACCGTTCCATCGTCGCTCCAGCTGATGATTCCATCATAACGAGGACACTGTAATTGACTAATTAGCGATTCGCAAAAGAAAAAAAAACTACGTCGAGAGTCTCATAGAGTTCAACGAGGAAGGTTGAGTCAATGGACTCATTCCAAAGTCTTCTGCTTTTTTGAAGTTTTTCTTTGAGAGTAGCAGCTTCCATGGAAGAGGTAGCCATTAGGTCAGAAAGAGGTGTATTTGAAATAAATTAAATTATCTTTGTTCAATTTCTGGCTATTTCCGCCTTTAATAAAGATGCATGGAAACTTTCTGGACTTATTGAAATTCTTGTTAAGGAGAATTTCTACTGGTTCTTTAATTGAAATGATCTTGGTATAGTGAATATTTACGATTAATGATGGTTCTGATTTCATAATTAATTTATTTCAGATTAATAGCGAAACGAAACTTTTCAGTTCTGTTTAAGTTGTGACGTTTTTTAATTAATCTAACTGAAAATAAATTTCGAAACAATTCGGAGTGGTTTTAATCTGACTGAAAAATTTGATTTGATTTCTGGAATGCAGAGAAGTTTTTGCAAGATATTTTTTTCCCACCAATTATCTAATTGCTAATTTTTATTGGGTACAAAGGCCTAAGTCTGTAGGGATCGCGGATAATAATGAAGAATTCAATGTTCATCCTGAATAGAAAAAAAAGTTAAATTGAGAAATCTAATGGCTCTTGAAGAAGTTAATGAAATGAAAGTTTTCTGGTTTGCTGTTTTTGAATTGAACGCGACGATCTGTCTAGAATCGGCTTTATCTCACTGTAGAATTACCTGTGCGGCGGCTTTTTCAATTTAACCGAGGTTTCCTTGATTTAGCTTCGGTCAGAGAGCTCTAACTAAGCTGGTGTGTTGAAAAAACTCAGAATTTGTTAACAAAATCATTAAAGTAGATCTCAGAAGCCATTTTTTTTACTTCTGTTGTACAAAGCTATAAGGAAATAGAGGGCTTTTCATCGATTCTTCAAGAAATATACAATGTACGAAAAGAATCATGTATGTTTCGAAGCGGAACAACCATTCAAAAGGTTTCTTGGTTTCTTTAATGAGTATTTTTTGAAATAAGTTTTGCAAGGCGTCGTGAAAGCAACAAGTATAAACCTTCATGAAAACAGGCAGATATAAACTAAATAGACTCAGCTTTCTTGACATATAAAATCATGTCATCAACAATTTTCATCTAAGATGTTGAAAAGTGAGAATATACATCGTACAACGTAGGATCACTCAAATTTATTATCAATTGATTACTTGGCTCTTTCCATGAGATTGTATTTGGTTAATTTTCTTCATGAAGAATTATCTTTTTAAAGCAGGACCGTTTTATTCTTGGATTTGTGAATCAATTTAGAAAGAGCCTGCAATCACAATAAAGGCTCAGCTGCTTTGTCTAATAACAAAGGTTTTCAAATGACGTTTCCAAGCCGAAATTAAGCTTGACTACTCTCTACTTAGTGCCTAACCATTCCAAAATCCCCTCAGTCAAGCTCTTCAAAGACTCGGAAGAATATCTCATTGTCACAACAATCACTATCTTCGATGCTTGTTCCTCTTAATCACATCAGTAAGAATGTTTTCATCGACTTTTTATGATTGGAAACTTGCTTGTTCATTGAGCAAGAGGAGGACTGAAAGGTGATTTTGCCAATAAAGCAAATTTTTCGGAAATTTGAGGCTGCTCTCTCAATATGATGAACAAAAACCAAAGCGTAATTGGGAGGACTTGACCCTCTGGTGGAGAAGGTGATATGCCTAACTTTATGCCACTATAAAATGAGTAGAGAGAGGAATTATTACGAAATATCTCACCAAGCAATCTGAAATTGTTTAAAACCAATCAAGTTCAGCCAATCTTCCTCAAGACTAAGAGAGAGAAGCATACTTACCTCGAATGGGAAGGGAGCTCCTAACCAAAAAGCAAACAATAAAAGACAATGGAGCATTGAATTCCTCTGGTGAAAGAGATTTCTTTATTTTATCTTATGATAGAGAACTTTTGAAGTTGCTTTTAAGCTTTATTAGGGAAGCTAGCACAAGATACTTGAATAACCTTAGGGTAATACTTTCTTTTTATATTGTTTTGTGCTGTGTATATTCATATTTCATGAGTTAATATCTTCCAAAGTTACAATGTTAAAACATTTTCGTTTGGCATTAGAAATGCTTGGGCACTTCTGAATATCAAGGGAACTCAAAGAAGACAGGATAATATTATCTGCTGTGTAGAGTTCTGATACTTTATTGGATATGTTATCTTCGCTGTATTGATTATCTCGATATAGAAATGAGCAAAAATTTCCATGTTGAATTATCAAACTTGTTTTTCATGAAGATGTAAATAAAACGAGCAATGGTAAGTTTTTCCAGAGAAATATGCAAACTAACAAAGAAAGAATTATATGACAATAAGGGACCATGCCATTACTATTAGCTTCCATTGTTTCCCATCATTGCTTGAGGTAGAATTGAACGGTCTCTATTATACTAACTAGTTAAGCGTGGTTTTTATATCAAAAAGCTTACTTTACAGGGATATTGTCAATAAGGCCAAGTTATCCTTTTGATCAAAAGGCTTATTTACTAGCAGTTACCGAACGCTGTGGAAGATAGGAACGTGCATATTTTCGCTCATAGATCATAGAACTTATCTACAACATAGAGGAGAATAAATGATAACTTTGAATCTCTAAAAAAAAAAAGGCTCTACCGAAACGGATTGAATAGATAAACCTCAGAATAATTCGTAATCAATTCTTCTTCTGCCTTGAGAAATTTCTACTCTGCTAGCTCTTTAAGCTAATAACTTTGCTAACTATGTATCTCAGTAGCGTCGCTTTAGAAAATTAATAGGCAATCTAACCTTCTCGTTTCATTAGCAACAAGCAGCGAATATGACTGATGAGTATATAGTATAATCTTCCTCTATTTCTTTCCTCTTTACATTTGCCAAGAAATACTTAAAACGGATTCAATGATGAGTGGAGATTGGCGTTCATTTCACACTTTTTTGCTATGGATGAGAGCTAACTCGTATTGAAAAGGGTTCGAACCCCTCTGTTAGCAGCGGGGCCTTTACTGAAAGGCTGGAGTCATCGGGACCACTGATACTCAAATAATTTATTTCCACGTTTAACTATAAAAATTAATAAAAAGACTCAAGCGAACGCTCATCAATGCTTCGCAATTTCATTAAATCTTCTCAAAATCTTATTAGGAATCTTACTTAAGAGCTCTTTCTAAGACAAAAATAATGGTATTATCCTGATAGAACGAAACGGCAAACACTAATTCGTTCCGATAGAGGAATTTTTGATTAATAGTTCAATGAAGCAATATAATTCTTCAAAAAGTGTATACATCATGCTTCATGGATCTGGTAAGGAAACAAAACCGACCTTTATATCCAAAAGTGTTCCAAAGTAAAAACTTCTGAGGTATTCCTGTTTGCTACGTATTAATCTCATATCAGTTGAGTCCGACTTAATTAATAATTGACTCAAGCATCCCAAGTGCGTAATAACCCTCCGATTAATATAATTTTTCTCAGTCTGAAGTTTTCAATGCCTCATTGGAAAAACTCTGTCTACTTAATGTTTACGTTTTGGCTCTTGATGAGCGCGTTTCTTGCAAGTATCCCTTCTAAAAAAATCATTGAATCTTATTCATGTCCTTAGAAGCTTGGGATTTTGCTGATCTCACGAGAAAACCCGAGTTCTACTATGAAGACTCCAGCATGCCACAGTTTACGTATCAGTCCTTGTTTCCTTCATGGAATGGCGCGCAAAAGTATGGAGTGAGCTTCTGGGCAAAAAGGATGTTTCCTTCTGATCCTGATCTCTGGTATACGACTTTCAGAATTTCAAACGACGCGGAGTAACTCCAACCTGTTTGTTTGATTGCTGAATAGCTTTAATAGGCAGGACATGAATGAAGGCCGTGTGCTTTTGTTCACGGTAAGCGACAGCGACTCGTATACTTACCCAATACGAGTCGGCTCACAGACTTCTGCAGATCATGCTCTACAATGGGAAAATGTAGCTATCATCCATGCGTACCCCATGATTTGAATGATAAATAGGACTACAACGACGAATATCCTTCTGATTATTGGGTTTTCATGTTCTTTTCAGTAGACACAGATTCTCCAGAGATATTCAGTGCTATGAGCTTTTACAACGAGGAAATAGAGGAAGAAATTAAGAGTCATCCAAGCTCATGGATTACGGATAAAAACCTCTTATCTCCACTTGTCCAAGCTTCATTTATCACTTTTGGAAAGGATGCTTATTCCAACCCTTGCTTCTGTGAAATCACGAAATTCAGAATATATGTTGATATTTTTATTAACGAGATATCTATGCTTTCAATCTTTACCCGTGATTTGACAGGTAAACTATTTTAGCTATAATGTAATACTAAGATTTTATTTTTGGTAACTTACTACTAGACGGAGTTTATGTTTTAGATTTGACTCCGAAAACACCTCCGGCCCAAATAATTCCTGTTCAAAACGCGGCAAAGCTCAAGTCTTCTCCAAGTCCTTCCGTTTTCCGAGGTAACGATAAAATTAAGTTGATTGGCAAAACTCGATTGAATTCACAGGTTTTACGACAGACGTGGAAACGAGCGATGCAACTTTAGGCGAATATTATTTCAGCTGCTCTGGTAATCAAGTTGTGACCCTCGACTTTGGTCGAGAAATATCTTCAGCATTTTCAATTACGCTTTGGTTTCGACCCAAAGAGCCACCTGGCGGGGAAGAAGAGAATAGCTCCCAATGGCTCTTTGTCATGGAAGACCTCAATGACTGGTATACTTATTTGGGGATTATCTATAATTTCTGGGACAACTACATTGAGATCGGGCAGTCCCTATTTGGCGGTGGGCTCTCTCGACGCAGAATCCTGGAAGAAGCTCCATCTATTAGCCATAGTAATAATAGCTGACATTTACACTTGATTATTTATTTTGTTTTTGGCTGTCAGATTCTTGGAATCATCTCTTTGTCAACGCTTATTTCAGATTACCAAATGACACTTCAATGGCCAGAACAGACGTTTATATCAATGGCGGTTTAAAGGACTATTACCATTACTACTTCCAAGATAAGTTACTAGAGTCAGCTATTGCTTATTTCTGTGGTGATATCGATCCAGAGTATCCTAATACCCTCCCACAATATGGCGCCACGATGGATATCACTCAAGTGACTCTTTTTTCTCAAAGTAGGGCTGCCATGGCCATAAATGGAGGAGGAGAAGAAGAAGGAGAAGGAGGAGAAGGAGAAGAAGGAGAATCTCACCTAGGTAAATGAGTTTAATCTCTTGCAGATTCCTTATTTACAAACTTAGCGTTCCTAATTAGTTTCTCTCCTTCACCAGAGCCTGCCACACCAGTAAATGCCAGAAACCCTAGTAACTCTATTTTCTAACTCTCCCTAATGCATGACCAAAAAATTTAAAGATAATAGAACTCTCTTCGGGACTGAAGCTGATGGATGCCTTATATGGATAAATTCTGGACTCGATAATCTCTTAGTCGTGCATCAGTTATGTGTTCTCTGTAATGTTGGCTATTATCTGCACGAAGGGAGTTGCACAATGCAATGTCCTTCTTCTTTCATTGGCCATGATGAAACTCGATCTTGTATAAGTAAATTATCATTCTTGCTTTCCCTTTATTTCCACATTATTAGAGGAATTCAAAGTTACTTGTGCAACTGTCCCTGCAGCGACTGGAGGGACCTTTACTTTATCTCCATTAACTGATGGGATTCCTCTTTCAACTATTTTTACTCTGGCCTTCGATGGGTGGCTCCCTCAAGGTGAGGGTCCTCTACAGTACTCAGCAATATACACTCATCCTCATAATCGTCCAACAAATAATTCTGTCCAAATATCAGATTTTTCCTCAAACCTTGAAATCGAGTTTTGTCTTCCCATTGCACAAAATATTACAGTAACTGGTATCATCAAGGATGTATTCACTGGTTGCTTGACTACTGTATCGGAGGTGGTGTTACTTTCAGTGCAAGCCCAAAGCATCTCGGAAATTCTAGATCAAACATTAAATTTTTCACAGTCAGCTCTCATCAATGTGCTGCCAAACGCAATCAATACACTTTCGGATCAAATTTCTATGAATGATCAAATAATAATAAATACTTCTACCTCTGGAGTGGATGAATCATCATTCACTTGTCGTAGTTCGAGTGGGGTCTCTATGTGCTCTCAGCATGGTATCTGTGATCTCAACTCTCAGAAGTGTAAATGCATTCCAGGATACTACTATGTTGATTGCAGTATGAATGAAACAGCATATAATCAGCAGTTGAGTTATCGTGAGAAATTAATTGAATATGCTTCAGCTGCCTATACTTCAATTAAAACAGATATCTATTCTGAAGAACCCAACATGGCCGGCTTATTGTCCATTCTCACATTACTTAATGCTGTCACTGAAGAACCCTATCTTAACAGTAACAAAACGCTCTCCACGGTCTACACCTTCCTCGATGATATCATTAACTTCATGCAAAGTATGGACGTAACTACTACTAACATCTCAGCACATATTCAGCAAGCTGCGGAGGTGATCTCCAATGTGTTGAATCAGGTAACAGTGACTGATTGTGGAGTGTCAACGGAATTCTCTTCTCAAGCAATCAACAATTCGTATTCTATGATAGGAGAGCTATCTGATTTGTCTTTGAAGGACTACAACCCAACTAATGCACCAGAAACAGTGCGCACAGATTTATTTGTGCTCTATTCTACTCTCATAGACTCATCAAAACTTTCAGGCTTGACAATAGCGCCAGATAGCAGCACCCCTCAAGTAAAATTTGGCACTGTGAATAATAGCGCCTCACCTAATTTGCCTGATACACTTGCCTTGAGCTATATCTACCTCAAAAAGGATCCCACAAGTTGTATAGACACTCCACCAACCAACTTTACATTAGAAATAAAGGATGGAAAAACATTTCAACCAGTTAAAGTGGTCGTACCTATTCAAGTAACGTATCCTCGTGATATCTTCAAGAACGATATCTGTCCCAGCAGCACAGGTTGTGAAAAGAGTGCTGATTCCTCAGGGAACACAGTCTGCAGCTGTGAGGATATCTCCATTTTTGACGTTGGTTCTCAACTAGCCAATATCTATCGCAACTCACAGCTAAATAAATTAAATCTCGAGAATTTCAAAAAGATCTTTACAACGGCTATCTTCTCAAAATGGTCATTCTGGGCTGCAGTTATTTGTACGGGTTGGCTGGCTACAACATGGGCAATCGTCCTGACGTGTAACAAGCATTATTGCATTATCAAGAGACTTAGAGCAGCCGCATTGAGGGAGAAAATTGCAAAAAATCCTTCTAAGAATAGACTGAGTTTAAGCTATAAATCACTTCTCATTCTGTTCGCTACACATCCACTTATGAGTATTTTCATGATTATCGATCCAAGAATCTCTAAAGCGTTCAGAGCTTTGCTGTATTACTTGAGAGTGATGATAGTGCTGGGATATTCAGCTATTTTCGCTCGGAAAGACCAACCAGTATCCTTCACTTTATAATTCTACTCTAATGAGATGACTAGGGATTCAATATTTATTTGACGATGATGCCATTCTTCACAGTGATGCCTTTCAGCCTTTTAATCCATAAAGCGGTGAAGAAACCAATCGAAAAAAAGAACAAGAAGTACATGTCTTAATTTCTCTTTTGTAATCTTTAAAATTTACAATGATAAGTCCTACTAATCAAGTAAGAGACTCTGACGCGCAATTGGAAACGATAAATAATAATGCGCCCGGTGAGACAGCAAAGGAAATTAGTAAATGCAGGCTAATAGTCATGTATACCGGCACTGTAGTTGCCATGGCGGGGGCCCTCGCAAGTATTTTTGTAGCCTTAACCATATCGATGGGAATCGACGACGAATTGCAATATTACTGGGCACTCAATTTCATAAAATCGCTCGTGCAAGATTTATTCGTGTCGCCAATGGTTGCAGTCTCACTTAATATAATACTCATTAAATTCGTGGTGAAAAATCTAAAAGTTCGCAAGATAATAAGAAAAACGACCTCGAACTCCGTCAATGAACACATTCTGAAACTGACGATGATATTCCATCACTATGATACTAAACTTCGTTCTCCTCCAAAAGTAAATGTAAAAAACCATTCCTTAATTTCGTGAACTAATTGATTATGCACTCAAAATAAATGAATAGATTCAAAATTTGGAGGATTCTCAAGTCATGCAAATGAAACCTGAGAATGAACCAAATCCCGTCACTAATTTGAGTCAAACTGAATTAATCAGTACAAATCAGATCCTTGATGACCAGAAACAGGACATCCAGGAGGATAGTGTCCAGGAACACAGCGGCCAGATAAATAATGAGCAGCCATATTCTGGCCAGGCTGATTCTCAGGATCTGCCTGGACAGGTTCTAACTTTTAGGGTTAGCTCTCAAGCCAGACCGAAGAGCGATATCGAAACAGATTTAAAATTTGAGACTTTTAGTTAGTTAAGTACATGATATTGTCGTGCAGTAATATCTATGCATAGATTCTTCTAGTTTAGGGCTAGAGTTGATATAATTCATAGTGAGAAATAACAAAGAGATCAATGCATAATTCAAAAGACAAAATATCCCAAAGATTCATCTCCCTTCACATGTAAAATATTGTTATCAACCTTCCATGAATAGTTGAAGACGAGAATATACATTGTACAACGAATTTAGCCATAGATAATCTCAAAGTTATTGCCAATTGATTACTTTGCTCCCATTTCCTTCATAAAGTATTTTTGTTAGATCGGATCATTTATTCTTGAACTTTGAATTAATTTCGGAAGTGCATGCTCTCGCTTCAAGACTCAGATGATTCCTTCAATAAGCCAGAGTCTCTCGATTGACGTTCAAAACCATAATAGATCTTCACCACCTTATACCTAATACGTACCATTAGAAAAACCGTTTATATAAGGCTTCAAAGACCAAATATAATGCATATTATTGGAAAAATCATCATCTTCGATGAATCGCGGGCTCCTCTCAGCTGTGTTGGTAAAGAGACATCAACCGCGCTTTGTGCTTGAAAACTTTCTTGCTGATTATGGACTAAGATGAGGACTGGAAGATAATCTGTTGAGAAACAGAATTTTTCAAACTTTTGAAGTCGCTTTCTCGATTTGACGCACAACACTAAATCACATTGATGATGTAATTACCCTCCTAGTTGGATAGCCAAGTTTGCTGGCTTTATGTTACAATAAAAAGCAAACTGCAAGGGAAGTTGTAGTGAGGAACCTGTAAATGCCATCTTCAATTATCCAAAGCTAATCAGAGCCGGCCAATCTTCATCAAAGGATAACAGATTGAAGTTCTTGGAGGTCTCAAGAGAAGGAAATTAAAAAAAAAGGAAATGAGCGAAATGGAGAGTTGAAATTATCAGAGAAAAGAGATTCTTCATCCTCAAGCGAGAAGAAACTGTGAGTTGCTACTAGACTTCTTGAAGGCGACTGGCATGCTATGCTTGAGTGGGCTTAGAATAATATTTTTTCATTGTTATTACTGTGTATGTTGATATTAGAGAAAATATGAAAATTTGAAAATTTTTTCTGTTTATCCAAGTGGAAATGTTTGAAACATTTGAATATCAAAGGATTTAATGTAACCTAGAGGAATTATCATGATGTTTACATATGAACTCATCAGTTTTCACTTATATGTCATAATAATAGGATCAGTATATTGATGTGAGAAGGAAAGTCGGATTTTCATGCTGAATTATCAAAAATTGACTTAATCTTATTAGAGAGGCAGTGGGTTTTTGCAGAAAAACATGCAAATGAAAAAAGGAAGGACCAATATGAAAAGAATGGATCTTATCATTGTCCATAGATTCGACTTTTCATCGTTGTTTGAGACTAAACTTGTGTGCTTTCATAAGTTTTTTTGATTAGTTTTGGTTTTTCTTGACAGAAGTTTCTACTAAAGGGACTTTTCGATACTCGAGTTAAAGTTAAACTTTTTCGACTTAATAAGTTCATAAGGAAACGTCACTTCATAAAACGCGTCGAACCATATAAAATAGGCCGAGAGAAATGAAGGTTTAATACTATCTCGAAAATGCTGTCTCTCTCTCTTGTTGAATTATGAACAAGATTGATGAAATCTATGATATTTCTAAACTCTATCTAACCTCTCTTCCAAGAATGGTTGAATAGATTATTCATAAATAATTTGCAGTTAGTACCTCCTCAACCCTTGAGAAATAGTACTCTGTTAGTTCTTTTTATTAATGTCTTTGTTAGTTATATTTCTTAGAAGATTTGCTTCAGAATGACCATAGAGACTCGAACTCTCTCACTTCCGTAGCAAAAAACGTCGAAATATGACTGCGCTAAATCCTCCTCTATTTCTTCTTTCCAACCTCCAAGAAAATACTCAAAACGCACAGAATTCCTAGGTGAAAACTACCTTCATTTCACAGTTTTTTGCCATGGTTGGAACCCAACTCATATCAATAAAGGTCAGGAGCCCTTTGCTAGCAGCGAAGGCTTTGTTGGTAGTCTGGAGGAATTGGTACTGACTTAAAATTTTTATTTCCTCTTGCCGCTTAACTGTGAAAATTAATAGACTCAGGAGAACACTCATCAATGCTTCTCATTTTAATTAAATTTTAAGCAAACCTTGTCCAAAATCTTCCATCAAGAGGCAAAAACAGCCTTATTCTCATGATAAACCTAGTTAGATGGAATCAGAAATGCTGTTTTGCATCGATTCAATCATAGATGAATCATAATGCAATGGAAGTTAGCACTTTCCCAAAAGGTTTATATGCCACGTCTCAGGGGTCCGCTGAAAGAGCAAAAATTCATTTGCTGGCTGTAAATTAAAAAAATTTTTGCCAAAGTACGTATGTCCATGAGGAGTTCCTATTTGTTACGCATTAAAGTGAAATTAATTGAGTCCAGCTAATTAATAATTGATTCGGGATTAACAAGTATGTAATAGCCCACCGATTTAATATAAATTTTCTCCGTCTGAAAAATTCAATGTTCCATTTTAAAAACTCTGCATGCTTCCTGCTTGCTTTATCGCTCTTGATGAATGGGTTTTTCGCAAGTATCTCCTAAAAATTTAAAATCACTGGATTCTTATTAATATCCATAGAAGCTTGGGATTTTGTTGACTTCTCAAAATGGTTCCTCTATTTCGATGACCACTCGGTAGCAAAAAATTACACATTCCAGTCTTTATTTCCTTCATGGAATGGCGCCCAAAAATATGGAGTGAGCTTTTGGGTAAGGAGGGAAAATCTTCCTGATCCTGATCAATGGTATACGACCTTCAGAATTTCAAATAACGCGGCGTAACTCAAACATGCATGCCTGATTTTTCAATATTTAATAGCAAGGACCTGAACGAAGGCCGTGTGCTTTTGCTTACGGTACGCGACAATGACTTGGATGTTTACCCAATACGGGTTGGTTCACTGACTTCTCCAGATTATGCTCTATCGGAGGAATATGTAGCTGCTATCATTGTTAATTCAATGGCTTGATTTGATAAATAGTACTGGAGTGACGATTATCCCATTTATCAATGGGTTTTCATGCTCTTTTCAGTCGACACGAATTCTCCAGATATATTTGGTGCTATGAGCTACTACGGAGAAGGAGAATATCGGAATAGCAAAAGCTCATGGATAACGGATAAAACTTTCTTATCTCCACTCATCCAATCTTCATTTATCACATTTGGAAACGATGCTCATTCAAACCCTTGCTTCTGTGAAATCACGAGATTTAGAATATATGTTGATATTTTTATTAACGATCCCGAAATGCTTTCGTTCTTTTCTGGAGATTTCACAGGTAAAACTAATTTAGCTATTAATTTTATTTTGGGTAAACTACCACTAGACGGAATTTATGTTTTCGACTTCTCTCTGAAGGACCCTTCGGCCCAGACAATTCCAAGTAGTAAAAAGACATTCAATGGCAAGTCTTCTCAAGGTCCTTCCGCTGTGAGAGGTAATGAAGAAAATAAGAGTGATAACTTATACATATCAATTGAGTTCAGGTTTTACAACTTCTGTGGAGAATAGCGATGCAACCTTTGGAAAATATTATTTCAGCTGCTCTGGGAAGCAAATTGTTACCCTTGACTTTGGTCGAGAAATATCTGCAGCATTTTCACTTATGCTTTGGTTTCGACCTAAAGAGCCAGCTTCTGCTTCTAGTGGGGAAGAGGGAGGAGAAGGGGGAGAAGAAGATCCACCCCAAGTCATCTTTATCATCGAAGACAGCAATGATAGGAGTTGTTATATCGCATTTATATATTTTTTCAGAGAAAATTACATTGCGATCGAGCAGAGCGTATTTGGCTATGGGGTTTCTCGACGCAGAGTCCTAGTAGAAGGATCCCAAATCACCCCGAGTACTAATAGCTGACGTTTGCCCTTGATCTCATTTATTTGTTTTCATGCAGATGCTTGGAATCATCTCCTCATCAACGTTTATTATGATGAACCCGATTCCTGGTCTTTTTCTAGACTTCACATTTATGTCAATGGCGGTTTATATGATTTTTATGATTTCGGGAACCAAGAAAAGACACTCCAGACAGCTGTGGCTTATTTCTGTGGTAATAACGATCCAGACAACCTCAATACAACCCCACTTGTGGGTGCCACAATGGATATTACTCAGGTGGCTCTTTTTAATCAAAGTAGGGCTGTCATCAGCCAAGAAGATGAAGAACCTCCCCTAGGTAAATGAGTTTAATTTCTTGCAGATTCCTTATTTACAAACTCAGCGTTCCTGATTAGTTTCTCTCCTTCACCAGAGCCTGCCACACCAGTGAATGCCGAAAACCCCAGTAACTTTCGATTTTCTCTTTCTTCCCTCATTCATGGCCAAAAAATCTAAAGAGAACAGAACTCTCTTCGGGACTGAAGACGGATGCTTACTATGGATGAATTCCGGACTCGATAATCTCTTAGTTGTGCATCAGTCATGCGTTCTCTGTAACGTTGGTTATTATCTGCTCGATGGGAGTTGCACAACGCAGTGTCCTTCTTCATTAATTGGACATGATGATATTCGGTCTTGTATAAGTAAATTACCAGTTCTTGCTTTTCCTCATTATTATGCATCATTTTAGGTCCATTCGATTCTACGTGTACAAATGTCCCTGCAGCGACTGGAGGGACTTTTACTGTATCTCCATTAACTGATGGGATTCCTCTTTCAACTATTTTTACTCTGGCCTTCGATGGGTGGCTCCCTCAAGGTGAAGGTCCTCTACAGTACTCAGCAATATACACTCATCCTCATAATCGTCCAACAAATAATTCTGTCCAAATATCAGATTTTTCCTCAAACCTTGAAATCGAGTTTTGTCTTCCCATTGCACAAAATATTACAGTAACTGGTATCATCAAGGATGTATTCACTGGTTGCTTGACTACTGTATCGGAGGTGGTGTTACTTTCAGTGCAAGCCCAAAGCATCTCGGAAATTCTAGATCAAACATTAAATTTTTCACAGTCAGCTCTCATCAATGTGCTGCCAAACGCAATCAATACACTTTCGGATCAAATTTCTATGAATGATCAAATAATAATAAATACTTCTACCTCTGGAGTGGATGAATCATCATTCACTTGTCGTAGTTCGAGTGGGGTCTCTATGTGCTCTCAGCATGGTATCTGTGATCTCAACTCTCAGAAGTGTAAATGCATTCCAGGATACTACTATGTTGATTGCAGTATGAATGAAACAGCATATAATCAGCAGTTGAGTTATCGTGAGAAATTAATTGAATATGCTTCAGCTGCCTATACTTCAATTAAAACAGATATCTATTCTGAAGAACCCAACATGGCCGGCTTATTGTCCATTCTCACATTACTTAATGCTGTCACTGAAGAACCCTATCTTAACAGTAACAAAACGCTCTCCACGGTCTACACCTTCCTCGATGATATCATTAACTTCATGCAAAGTATGGACGTAACTACTACTAACATCTCAGCACATATTCAGCAAGCTGCGGAGGTGATCTCCAATGTGTTGAATCAGGTAACAGTGACTGATTGTGGAGTGTCAACGGAATTCTCTTCTCAAGCAATCAACAATTCGTATTCTATGATAGGAGAGCTATCTGATTTGTCTTTGAAGGACTACAACCCAACTAATGCACCAGAAACAGTGCGCACAGATTTATTTGTGCTCTATTCTACTCTCATAGACTCATCAAAACTTTCAGGCTTGACAATAGCGCCAGATAGCAGCACCCCTCAAGTAAAATTTGGCACTGTGAATAATAGCGCCTCACCTAATTTGCCTGATACACTTGCCTTGAGCTATATCTACCTCAAAAAGGATCCCACAAGTTGTATAGACACTCCACCAACCAACTTTACATTAGAAATAAAGGATGGAAAAACATTTCAACCAGTTAAAGTGGTCGTACCTATTCAAGTAACGTATCCTCGTGATATCTTCAAGAACGATATCTGTCCCAGCAGCACAGGTTGTGAAAAGAGTGCTGATTCCTCAGGGAACACAGTCTGCAGCTGTGAGGATATCTCCATTTTTGACGTTGGTTCTCAACTAGCCAATATCTATCGCAACTCACAGCTAAATAAATTAAATCTCGAGAATTTCAAAAAGATCTTTACAACGGCTATCTTCTCAAAATGGTCATTCTGGGCTGCAGTTATTTGTACGGGTTGGCTGGCTACAACATGGGCAATCGTCCTGACGTGTAACAAGCATTATTGCATTATCAAGAGACTTAGAGCAGCCGCATTGAGGGAGAAAATTGCAAAAAATCCTTCTAAGAATAGACTGAGTTTAAGCTATAAATCACTTCTCATTCTGTTCGCTACACATCCACTTATGAGTATTTTCATGATTATCGATCCAAGAATCTCTAAAGCGTTCAGAGCTTTGCTGTATTACTTGAGAGTGATGATAGTGCTGGGATATTCAGCTATTTTCGCTCGGAAAGACCAACCAGTATCCTTCACTTTATAATTCTACTCTAATGAGATGACTAGGGATTCAATATTTATTTGACGATGATGCCATTCTTCACAGTGATGCCTTTCAGCCTTTTAATCCATAAAGCGGTGAAGAAACCAATCGAAAAAAAGAACAAGAAGTACATGTCTTAATTTCTCTTTTGTAATCTTTAAAATTTACAATGATAAGTCCTACTAATCAAGTAAGAGACTCTGACGCGCAATTGGAAACGATAAATAATAATGCGCCCGGTGAGACAGCAAAGGAAATTAGTAAATGCAGGCTAATAGTCATGTATACCGGCACTGTAGTTGCCATGGCGGGGGCCCTCGCAAGTATTTTTGTAGCCTTAACCATATCGATGGGAATCGACGACGAATTGCAATATTACTGGGCACTCAATTTCATAAAATCGCTCGTGCAAGATTTATTCGTGTCGCCAATGGTTGCAGTCTCACTTAATATAATACTCATTAAATTCGTGGTGAAAAATCTAAAAATTCGCAAGATAATAAGAAAAACGACCTCGAATTCCGTCAATGAACACATTCTGAAACTGACGATGATATTTCAGCACCAGAGTACTAAAACTCGTTCTCGTCCCAGAGTCCATGTAAAAATCCTTTCGCTTGATGAAACTCATGATTTTCCTGAAATGTTAGGTTCAAAATTTGGAAGATTCCCAAATTATGTCAATGAATCCGAGGAATGAACTAAGCCAAGTAACTAATATGAGCCAGAGTCGATTAATCAGTACGAACCGAGTTCTTAATGGTCCGGAGCATAGTGGCCAGGGATATATTGGTCAAGACCATATTGGCCAGGTGAATAATGAGCAGCCATATCCTAACCAGGCTGATTCTCAAGATCTTCCTGGACAAGTTCTAACTTTTAGAGTGAGCTCTCAAAGCAGACCGATGAAAAATGTCGAAACAGACTTAACATTCGAAACTTTTACTTAGTTTAAGTGCGCAATATTGCCTTAGATAAATTATTACAGACTAATTTCTTAGAGTTTATCGTTAGTGGTGAGTGACATAATTCTTAGATTTTCGATAATTCTCAATAAAGAATAATTCTAAGTAGCAAAGTTAACTCGCCAAAATAAAGTCTTTTTAATTCAATTAGCTCTGTGGAATGTAATTAACTCAAAATTTCGAGTAAAAACCATGAAGTCTTTTGCCTCATTACGAAGTTCATAGCGGGCCAGCGGTATTCTTTGAGGAAAGCTTATTTTCTAAATTTCTTCAAGAGTTTTCGAGTCATAGGAGTAATTATTTTCATTATTCTTCATAGTTATTTGTCATCATCCCTGCTTCATCTTTGAAAATCCTTCCATTAATTGCCATTAGCCATTAACAGTAATCATTCATCATGAAGGATCCATTCATTAAGTGGAACATGGTTTGTATGATCGACGTGGAGAAAGAAAGAAAATTGTTCTTTTTCCTTCAAAAATATAGTTGGTTCAAGGTGCTTGAGCTCGCTCATGTTTTATTACAGGGTACAGTCGTCTCACCGCGCGTAGTTTCGGCATTGCTATTGCGCCGTGCTGCCTTTAGTCATGCTCAGTTACGAAAAATGAAGGTAATCTTACAAATAATGACCAAATCTGTTTCCTACTTTTTGCTATGGGATCGAGAAGGCATGGTGATATGAGCCTTGTGATTCGAGTGTAAAAATTCCCTTGCTGTGAGTAGGAAAGAGCATTTGCTGTGGACTGCTTTGTTATTAACGATGTTTTGGTCTTTGATTCTGATTTCGTCGTTGAGGTGTTTCGCACTGATTGCTGTAAATATTTGGATTCTAAATACATTTTTTTGGTCTCTGATTTATTTAGAACTCAGAGCTTTAAATTACTGCCCTTAATAAAGGTTTCTCAACCGCTTGAGTCTCTGTATTCATTTAATACGCTATTTTATCGTTGTCAGAGAAACACCTTGTTAATATCTCGCTTGCTAAACAAAACTATTGAACTTATGGCAACCTACAGAAAGATATGATAGTGTTGTCATCAACATCTAACCAAAAACAAAAATCTTAGTTCACCAACGCATCATTGAGTCAGAACTACGACATGGATTTTGAAATTTCTATCCTATTGCTCTGAGGAAGGAAAAAACACACTCACACTTTTCTCTCTTTGATTATGTCTGCTCATTAAGAAAAAAATAAAATCCATCATTGAAGTCTGATTTTTGAACTGCATTATGTCACAGCATGGATCCTTGGAAACTCCAAGTTGACCTGTGAAACGTCTTTGCTCCCAGGGAAGGCAGACTATGACGAGGAAAATCAAATACTCGCTATCGAAAACTGATTAATTTTAACTTTTTATTTTCTAATTCCAAACTGTTCATGCGTAGGAGCGTTGTGTTCTAAAGGTCATTATAATTCTACCTTTATAAAATTTTGTATTTACGTAGTTTATAAATGCGATAAGACATTTATAAATGCGATAAGACATTTATAAATGCGATAAAACATTTATAAATAAAATTCATTTCTTGCAAAACATGTTCCAAGACCTCATTGAACGCTTCCTCTTCCGATCACTTGAATCCTTTGTAGAAGGATTCAACAAAAGCGAAATGGAAACAGAGTTATCCAAAGGGAAAGTCTCTTTTAGCAATCTCAAACTCAAATCAAGTCTCTTTGCTGAACCAGCACTTCCTTTCCGACTCACTTATAGCCACATAGGACTCATCTCTTTGAATGTCCCTTGGAAGAGGCTATCTAGCGAGTCCGTTGAAGTAATTATAGAGGATGTGTATGCCGTCATCACTCCTCTTGAAAGCAAATGTTGGGAAGTGCTGTCTGAGTATGACACAAAGAAGCGCTTTCGAGAGTTTGAGAAGTTGGTGCATCATTACACGAACAAAGTTTACAGCAGCATGACGCCACATTTGGTTGAGGAGGAGGCGCCTATGAAACGTCTCGATGAGAAGATGAGGAGCAGGGCATCAGAAAACTCCAAGGTAAAAAATTTAAACCTTGTTCTTGAAAACGCATTAAAATAACAAATAAATAGATAACGGTTAAAAATCTTCATGTCAGAATCGAAGACAAGGAGAATAGGAAATATTCAGGAGGATTCACTTGTGAGGAAATCAAGATATTTACGGCTAATGAGAAAGGAGAGCCTCAGTTTATTGATCGTACAGTGCTTGAGAATTCGGAATTACCTCTCCGCAGAGTCTTCACGATAAAGGCTTTTGCTCCTTATTGGAATGCGGATCCGAAAAGCTTGATTAGTGAGAGCTCTCACGAACATCAGAGAGACATGATGAAGCAAATTATCCAACAAGAAGGACAAATCCCAGATCCCGAAACTAAGTTTATTACAGTTGCGTCATTCAAATTATTGACAACAAAGAGCAAATCTGGCTTACAAGGACCTGGATTAAGCTTAGAATGTGATCTCAAACCTTTAGAGATAGCAGCAACGAGAGCTCAAAGAGAATCTTTTAGCTGTCTTCTCGAGTTTTGGAACTCATTTTTGAAGAGGAAAGGCGAAAAATACAAAGACATTGCCACTTCTGAGACTCTTGAAAGTACCGAAGACTCTCTTCAATTCTCAAAACTTATCAAGCAACTACTGGAGCGAAAAAAAGAGCTCCGGAAAGCCGCAAAAGATCCTCAGCAGTACATTAAAGTGCAAGACTGCCTGGAATCGATTGAAATAAGAAATCTGTATGAGTTGCTCTGTCTGCTGCCTCCAACATCTCACGCTCGAGCTGTCAAAGATGCTGTTGAAGAATTTGAGAAAGTAGAAAGGATTCGAAAATTTAAGAAAGAAAAAGACTCAATTGTTAATAAAATCTTCAGCTTATTTAATTCAGACCCTGTGATTACCTCAGAAGAAATCCGCAAGATAGAACAAGAAATAAAGGAAAGGCTTGGCGCTCCTGAGAAGAATCCCTACGGAAATTTTTCTAAAGAGCTGACTATCCTGACCTTATGTGTTCGTAATGAAGGAGTCAATGTCAAGTATGAAGAGAAAGATGCAGTCAAGCTTGAGAAATTTCAATCAGATCTGAGCGTCCTATTCAAAAGCGATAACCAACTCTTTTCTCGCAAGGAATATGGACTCATTTTGGGCACTGAACTTATGTCAAGAGATGTTAGTTTTACTGATCAGTACAAGAAGTTTGGTTTAGAATTGAATCAGGGAGCCGAAAGTTTCGTGGATTTGGTCAATAGCAGAGTCGCGGAGAATACTGTTTCTCGTGATGATAATGTTATAATGAACAAGATCACCTTAAACACAATTTGGTTTTAGTCAAAGCGATGCTCTAAAATTGAACATTTAACATTTTCTAAGGGCGTGAGTTTTATGGATTTGAAGTTGCACATATTTACGAAAACATTGAATGTCAGTTCAATTTTTATCTACAGAGGCAAATCATTATTTGCTAATTTCTCAATGATTGATTCACAGTTGAAGTCCTGCTATGAATTTGTGATCCATTTCAACAGCTTTCATATTTTTTTAAAATTGCTATGCGCTCTTTTTTTCATTTGAGTTTTTTAACGCATGTTAACGCACCGCACCGCACCGCACATTTTTGATTTATTGGGTTAAGCAAGCTAAATATGCTCTCTTTCAATTTCCTGATAGTTTTAGCTCCTAAGTTCACGGAAAATGCATTATTTCTTATTGGTTGGTTGCGTTTCGTTTATCTTAGTTCCACTTGAGGAGTTCTGGCAGTCCTTAATCCTTTCTGTTGATCAGAATACACGAAACAAAGTCGCCGAATTCACTATAATTCCTGCTCAAGAAGTTGTAGTTACGGATTCCGGCTTTGCTTTCAGCTTCTTTGACCTTTGCCGCTCTGATTTCTATAACTTTGATGAAAGAGATGCCATCTTTAAAAAGATGCAGATTCTCTCAACTGGAAACCTCTCACTCTGGGTTCACATTGCGCAATCGTGGATTCTCACGACTGAAGGATGATATCAGTCTGGGTGTTGGTTTCTGATGAAACCTGTGCTACTTTCTTAAGGTTCGTTATTTTATCCGATTTAATTAAACGAATGCAACCGACAAAGTCAGTACTACCGACCGCAATTCAAAGTATCGTTTCTGATTAATCTTAACACTAGGCAAAAGGAGATTTTGGTTTTTGGATATCTCTCTTAAAGACAGATGACAGATTAAATTCGGTCCATAGGCCAACAAATGAAGTCGCTTCGTTGTTCATCGCAGTTTTCGTTGGTAATAAAATTTAATCTCCTTTCTTGAATAGCAGCGTCTGCTACAAAACGCTAGCAAACTTCCGGTATTTCGCATTTTCAGAATCATTTCATAACCAGCACTCGATACCTCAAAGAATCAATTCTTATTCAAAAACAAATGATTCGCTATCAAAAGAAAAAATGCATTCTATTTGGGAACTTCTTGTCGTCTTGAAATGACTGCCACGCTCAGAGAAACGAGTAAACTCGTGAAAAATCCGTAGAATCTGGTATTCCCATTGAAAAAATTTTACACAATCTCAACATGAGGTTTGCCATTTCTTCTCTCTTTCATAAAATTGTCTCACAAAAACATTTAAGAAGCGATTCTCGTTATATACTCGACTATCTTTTGAGGTAGTAGTCTATACTACAACATTGAATCTTTAAGTCAAGTCCAAAATTACATTTTTCCTGTTATCATCTAAATACCTTAAATCCAAAAAAAAAAACAAACGAAAAGTTAGAAAAAAAGGCCAGCACCATCATGCCATTCTACCCATCGTTTAAGGGGGACGGGCACTTGACTAATTAATTTTTCAATAGGTCAGAAAAAGTAATTGATACATTCTCAACCCAAAAATTGCCTCATAGTCGTTTCACGATCCTCATGAGTAGACACCTTCGTGACAAGTATTAGTTACGTTGAATCGATGAAATAACAGTATTTATTGGTGTTCGTTGTTACTCGCTTAGGTTTCTCTTAATACTCTTTCATTATTTTTCTTTAGACTTTACGATATTTATGTCTATCACAAATCAAAAGTTCTTGTAAAAGGAGTTTCACGTTAGAATTTGGAATTACCATCAATTTTAGGACGCTTTTTTCTGAAAATAGTTGCCAGCACAGAGATAGTCTCCTGCTTAGCAATTCTGTTAGTTGATCATAACGTCAGACCTTGTGATAATTTGAATTTGACTATTTCTTAATATATATGATAACAAAAGAACGTTAGGATATTTAATCTCTTTTAATCCTATTGTCATTTACAATTGTGGATTGAACTTTCTAATATAGGTGACAAAAGCTCTTTTGCAAGGAACCTTCCTCACTTTTTTTCCCATTATGGATTCTTCTTTGGGACGTTTTGCATCGATGATTGCAAATTATCTGGATTCCAAAAAAAGTTTATTCTTGCTCTTGTTTATGTCGATTTCAAATTTTAAAGTACTGCACTTAAAACTCCTCTAGCCACTTTACCAACTATATTTCTCTGTCATCAAAGCAACATGTAGGCCATGTTCCTCTTACTAAACCAACTAGCAGGATTTTGGACACAAGGATTTAGAGCGTCTTGGCGTCAACATAAAGCCAGGAGCCTGTCTAACTCAACAAAGTCAATCAGCAGAAATACAAAATCATGCTTGGCATTTCTCTTCCTAGTGATATTTGGAGGAGGCAAACAAAATTTCTGTCACATTATGTCTATTATCAGAAAAAAGGAGGAAATTTGGATATGAAATCAGAATTTTGAGCCTCTCCGTGCTCTTGAATGAGCTTTCGGAACGTTGGCTTTCGTCATAGATTCCTCTTAAAAAGTGAAGGCGAATCATGACAAAAGGTCTGAGGAGTATAAAAAATAAAATCCGATTAATTAATTCCCGATAAACAGAAATGATCAAATCTTAAAGTATATTCACTCGATTTTAATTCATTTCTATCTCGTGGCGTTGTGTTCTTTTGGTTATTAAAATTTCATTCTAAAATTCACGTATTGATATAATGAGCGGAAATTACTTTTGTATAATAAAGCCTCATTTCTTGCAAAAAATGTTCCAAGACCTCATTGAACGCTTCCTCTTCCGATCACTTGAATCCTTTGTAGAAGGATTCAACAAACGAAAAATAGAAACCGAGTTATCCAAAGGGAAAGTCTCTTTTAGCAATCTCAAACTCAAACCAAATCTCTTTACTGAGCTAGCACTTCCTTTCCGGCTCGCTTACAGCCACATAGGACTCATCTCTTTGGATGTCCCTTGGAAGAAGCTCTCCAGTGAGTCCGTTGAAGTGATTATAGAGGATGTGTATGCCATCATCACTCCTCTTGAAAGCAAATGTTGGGAAGTGCTGTCTGAGTATGACACAAAGAAGCGCTTTCGAGAGTTTGAGAAGTTGGTGCATCATTACACGAACAAAGTTTACAGCAGCATGACGCCACATTTGGTTGAGGAGGAGGCGCCTATGAAACGTCTCGATGAGAAGATGAGGAGCAGGGCATCAGAAAACTCCAAGGTAAAAAATTTAAACCTTGTTCTTGAAAACGCATTAAAATAACAAATAAATAGATAACGGTTAAAAATCTTCATGTCAGAATCGAAGACAAGGAGAATAGGAAATATTCAGGAGGATTCACTTGTGAGGAAATCAAGATATTTACGGCTAATGAGAAAGGAGAGCCTCAGTTTATTGATCGTACAGTGCTTGAGAATTCGGAATTACCTCTCCGCAGAGTCTTCACGATAAAGGCTTTTGCTCCTTATTGGAATGCGGATCCGAAAAGCTTGATTAGTGAGAGCTCTCACGAACATCAGAGAGACATGATGAAGCAAATTATCCAACAAGAAGGACAAATCCCAGATCCCGAAACTAAGTTTATTACAGTTGCGTCATTCAAATTATTGACAACAAAGAGCAAATCTGGCTTACAAGGACCTGGATTAAGCTTAGAATGTGATCTCAAACCTTTAGAGATAGCAGCAACGAGAGCTCAAAGAGAATCTTTTAGCTGTCTTCTCGAGTTTTGGAACTCATTTTTGAAGAGGAAAGGCGAAAAATACAAAGACATTGCCACTTCTGAGACTCTTGAAAGTACCGAAGACTCTCTTCAATTCTCAAAACTTATCAAGCAACTACTGGAGCGAAAAAAAGAGCTCCGGAAAGCCGCAAAAGATCCTCAGCAGTACATTAAAGTGCAAGACTGCCTGGAATCGATTGAAATAAGAAATCTGTATGAGTTGCTCTGTCTGCTGCCTCCAACATCTCACGCTCGAGCTGTCAAAGATGCTGTTGAAGAATTTGAGAAAGTAGAAAGGATTCGAAAATTTAAGAAAGAAAAAGACTCAATTGTTAATAAAATCTTCAGCTTATTTAATTCAGACCCTGTGATTACCTCAGAAGAAATCCGCAAGATAGAACAAGAAATAAAGGAAAGGCTTGGCGCTCCTGAGAAGAATCCCTACGGAAATTTTTCTAAAGAGCTGACTATCCTGACCTTATGTGTTCGTAATGAAGGAGTCAATGTCAAGTATGAAGAGAAAGATGCAGTCAAGCTTGAGAAATTTCAATCAGATCTGAGCGTCCTATTCAAAAGCGATAACCAACTCTTTTCTCGCCAGGAATATGGATTCATTACGGATGTTGAATTCAGATCAAGAGATACTAGTATTGCTGATCAATACAAGAAGTTTGACCAGGAATTGAAAAGAGTGTCTGAGTCAGTGGGAGATTTCATTGACTTGATCAGCAGCAAAATGGCGAAGAATACCATCTCTAGTGAGGATGATGCTATCACTAACAAGATTTCCTTGAATGCGATATGGTTGTAGCTAAAGGAAAAAAGACGATGATTTGAAAAAATGTATGTATATGGTTACAGGAGGACACTGGGCTTAGAGAAATTAGTTCTCAATATTAAAATGATTCAATTAAAGTAGCGAAGTGAATACCTTCATCATATTTAGTGATGTTCTCTTGAAAAATTTCATAAAGAAATTTGAAAACCTTACAAAATTGTTATTTGAAGATGTGCTTGCTGACTCAACCTTTAAGCAGATGGCAGCAAAAAAAAAAATAAACACGAAATTCTGAATATGATTATTAATTAAGTCATGTTAGCAGCATTGCTAACTCCCTATCTCGTGAAAAGATTCGTTGCAGTAAGGATTAAATTTTTGTGCTTGCGTCATTGAAACGGCTGGATGCTCAATGCACATCGATTGTAAGAATCGAAAACTACAAAAATCTGTTTGCCTTGAAATTTTCATTTGATTATTTTATGTCAAAATGCGATATATCACTGAATTATGGACTTTTCGGATTTACTACGCTTTTTGGAGGCTTTTTGTGATATGAAAGACTATTTATCTCTCATATTAATTTGCTTAAATGCTCTGTTTAATCTAAGTAATGAAATAAAAATTTTATTTTGAGAAAATGCCTGTGAACATACACATCGATAAGTCTTAGCCAAAAAAGTTTAATACTCTTAACTCTCAAAATTAAGCGTTATCCTGCTTAATTTAGCGATTATTGTTCCAGATTTCGGAGTCCCACTTAAATTAGCCTTCTTTTCCGAACAGTCTCCATAATTTTGATACGTCTACACACCATTTCTATCTCCGTTTTTCCTTTTTGTTGCATTTTACCATCATCCGCATAAAACTAAACATTAAGCGGTCAGAGAAACTCCTCTTCTCAACAATAATGAAAGAAGCTCTTAAAATCTGAATTTAATCGCTGAACTTACCTTGTGGCGGTCCTTAAATTCCTCCATAAATTACGGAGTATTCAGAATCAAAGTCGTAATTTGATTAACCGTTTCTACACACTGGACATAATCACAATTTCAAGTTGTATTTTTATTTTTATGTATTTAACTCACTATCTCCCCTGCGGAGGTCCACATGCTTCAGAATGAGATGTCATTTAATGTTTCTATGTGCAAGTTAACATGAGCCGCAGTTTTTTATTTTTGTAAATAAGATAAGTTGTGTTAATTTTACATAATTCGCGCTGATAAAAAAATTGATTCTTAAACTTGTTCTCAACAAACTCGTGATCCATTTATTCAAAACTTAAATTGATATTGAAATTCATCAGGTTTGAAATGCTCCAAGGTCTCATTGAGAATTTCCTCTTCCGATCTCTCGGCAGTTTCATCCAAGGGTTTAATAGCCAAGAGATCAACGCTGATTTAGGCAAAGGAAGGCTCGCTCTAAAGAATTTAAAACTGAAATCGGACCTCTTTTTAGATGCTGCGCTTCCTTTCCGGATAGCATACAGCCACATTGGGTTGATATCCCTCGATGTGCCTTGGTCACGATTAGCAAGCGAGTCTATTGGGGTCAACATCGAAGACGTATACATCATTATTAATCCGCTCGAAAGCAAATATTGGGAGGCCATGTCCGAGTACGATACAAAGAAGAGTCTAGAGAAAACTGAAGAGCTCATCAACCACTACCTCAAGAAAGCGTCAAGTAGGCTTAAAAGAAAGAAAAAGAATGATGATAGTGAAGCTCAATCGTTCAAGCAGCGTCAGGAGGAGAAAGTCAAGCATAGAACCTCAGAGAATTCAAAGGTATTAATCGTTTTAGAAACTCATCAGAAATTAATTAAAATCTTAGATCACAATTAAAAAGTTTCATCTCAGAATCGAAGATAAAACCACAAAGTACTCCGGAGGACTCACTTGTGAAGAAGTCAAAGTATTCAATGTGAATGCAAATGGGGAGCCTCAGTTCATAGATCGCACACTGCCTGAGAACCAGGAATTGCCTCTTCGAAGAAAATTTGTGATAAAGAACCTTGCTGTATATTGGAATGCGTCCTCAAAGGACATGATTAGCGGGAGCTCGTTCCCAAACCCGCTAGAGAGAATGAAAGAAATCATTATACGAGAAGGTGAAGCAAAGGACATAGACAGAAATTACATCATAAATGTCTCAATGGATGCCTTGACCACCAAGCATAAGGCTGACATCGACAGGCCTGCTCCCAGTATTGAGTGCTTTTTAAAGCCTCTCGAGATAAATGCAACTACAGCTCAAGTAGAGTCGATCAAACAGCTCTTTGAGTTTTGGAACTCATACAACGCGTTTTTGACAACAAGAGCGGGAAAGTTGAAAGGGCTAATAAGCCTTGAGAGCTCTAAAGATATCATCAATGAAGAATACATTTCTCGTCTCACAGAGCTGGTTCATAAAATACTCACTCAAAGAAAAAAGCTCAGGAAAGAGTCGAAAGACTCTCAAAAAGAAATTCCGTTACAACAATGCTTAGAGAGTCTTGATATAAAACGTTTATCCTGTATCCTGTGTCTTTTGCCTGGAAGATATCACGCTTGGGCTGTAAGGGAAGCAGTAAGGTTGTTCGAGAAAGAAAAAGCTACTAGAAGGCTGATAAAGGAGAAACAGGCTAATTCCAGAAGTTTCTTCGATTTCTTCACTTGTAAGAAAGAAAATGAGGTTGTCCTCACTCCAGAAGAAATTCTCAAGATTGACAAAGATTTAAGGCGTAAATTGGCCGCTCCTGAAAAGAATTCTTATGAGAGTTTCGGCAAAGACAACATTGTTCTCATTAACAGTGTTAAAAATGAAGGCGCTATTGCTAATTACTATGATGATGATCTCAAGCAGCGCGAGTCGATGACGATCTCTGTTGATAAGTTCCAATCGGAACTGAAAGTTGCGTTTAAGAGCAAGAATCAGCTTTATTCTCGCAAAACTTTTGATTTTCTTTTGGAGGCTGAGTTCGTTTCCGAAGACTTGAGTGTCTCTGAACAATGTTTGAGATTTAGCCAAGGTTTCAAAAAAGGTCCTCAGTTAGTTGAAAAGTTCATTGATTGGGTCAAAAGCAAAGTGGCAGAGAACAGTGTTTCTCGAGAAGGCAAGGTAGTCACGAGCAAGCTCTCTTCCAGCAAGATCCACTATCAAAATTATTCTGGCGACGAAGATGGCGTGATTGACGAGAATAAAATGACCGCAAAATCCATGCTTCTTGAGAAAAGCAGCATATCGATTTCAGCAATTTCAACAGAATCTACAAAAAGCGACATGCTATCACCTGCGAACTAAAATCACATATTCCTACCTGATTGTATTGGATAAAAAGTGAACCATTCTTTTTTAAAAAAAGAAGATTAGTAGATATATCAATTTCATGAGATTCATCTCACTATCATTAGTATTTATTATAATTGCTTATCACATTCTATAGAAGTACTTTCAACACTGAAAATTTAAACCAAATGGATTTGTTCAAAACTTAAGGTAACAAAATAAATGTTATTTATCAACAAAAACTCTTCTCAATATTAATATATGCTGCCACCTGTCGTTGGGAAAACTAAGGTCTGTACATTACTTAAACTTTCTGAGTGGCTTAGCAGTCTTTTAAAGATAAAATTCTAAAGAAGTATGATAACTTATCATAATTACAAAATAAAATTTTACTTGTTCGTCTCATGTCTCGATCGGCCCAGCTTTATTTTGACTACAAACAGCCTCGGAATAAGTTCGAGGGCAATTCGCTGAAGAATTTTGGACATTTTCAGGTCATAAATTAATATTTCAACGACATTACACAATTTCATCTTGTAGTTTTCACGATATGATAAAAATTCTAAATTCTGGCTAGTTAGTCAAAACGAAAGACGAAATCACAAATAAAAAATTACAATTGAGAGTGCAAATAGAAAAAAAATATGTTCGAATCAACAACACCTAAATCAAATGGAAACAGACCAATGTATAAACTTTCAGCTAAAGTTCTCGTGGTCGGAGATTCTGGTGTTGGAAAGTCAAGCTTAATTCTCAAATACGTCGAAAATGAATTCATCGAACATCATTTAGAATCAATCGCAATCGAAGTAAAGCAGAAATCTATAGAACTCGAAGGAAAGACTCTGGAAATGGAGCTGTGGGATACGATGGGAATAGAAAGGTATAGACCAATCGTAGAGTCATATTTTAAAGAGACTCAGAGTATCATACTTGTTTATGCCTGTGATAATCGCGAATCTTTTGATAATTTGGAAGGCTGGTTGAAACAAATCGACCAGCTGGCTGAAAAGAGAGCTTGCAAAATGCTAATCGGAAACAAATACGATTCGAAAGACCGAACTGTGAGTTACGACGAAGGCAAAAAATTGGCTGAGGCTCACCGAATGGATTTCTTTGAAGTCAGTGCAAAAGAGAACTTACATGTTGACGAAGCGTTCAGGTGCTTGGCTGGAAAAATCGCAGAGGAATTTCCTATAGAACGCTATTGTCCTGAAGAGGAAGAAAGTCGTCGATCCAGGCGACATAGTTCTCGCTTGTTGAGGAAAAAGAGTCAGAAAGAGCGTGAGAAAGGTTTTGATTGTTGGCTAAGAAGAATGTGTTTCTTAGGATAGTTGCAATTCGGTTTTTCTTTGTGTTGGTAGAAACTTACTATGTATATGTTTGTATATCTTTGAATGATAATCATGATATTTTATCGGATTAATTCAAGCTATTTATTCAGCAGACCATGAAGCCATAACACCAGAAATATTTTATCTAGCATTCTCTTTAGTTGCTGTGAAAAGTTTCAGCGGATAGAGGGGAGAAATTTTTTTTTTTGGCGAAAATAATGATTTTATAGAAATTTATAAAATGAAAAGGATAAAGCGAAAGCAAAAGAAATATTAAGAGTAATATCATGAGGTGACTCTATAAATGTTCAACCCTCGTAATGAAGACTCCAAAGTGGGCCTTAAAAAAATATACTTTTCAAAATATAAAAGAAATCATGCCTTACTGATGATTTTTCAATCTTCTCACATATAACGAAAAACTGACAAATTGGGGTTTGAACAGGATGCTGAAGCTTCTGGAATCCAGATAATTAACTGAAATAAATTTCTTCACTGACTTTTCGCTCACTTTATCAATATATTGGTGATCAAGACCTGATTGTCTTCTATTCTCGATCTGACTATCTGGTTGTATACGCGAAACTCTTTCTTTCGTTTCTGTATATTCATCTTCTTCATACACCAGAGACCAAGTGAAAAACTCTGACAGAAATTTCTGACCTGATTAGCGCTTTATTTTTGATAGCATTGAATATCAACAGATCTGATCAGATGACCAAGATGCCAACGAGTTAAGTACAATGTCAAGCCAATAAAACACAATAAAACCAAATTACAAAAAAAAACTCACACAAGACTACCATGAATACTAATTCTGTCAACGAAAACAAACCAAAGTATGATCTTACAACGAAGGTCCTCGTCCTTGGAGACTCCAAGACTGGAAAATCTGGTTTCCTTAACAGATATTGCGATAACAACTCCGAAAACAATCGGCTAGCAACAATAGGCATCGATCTCCAAACGAAATACGTTGAAAATGATGGCAAAACAATCAAAATGCAGATATACAACATGGCAGCACTGGAAAGATCAAAAATGATTGCACGGACATATTTTAGGGACATTCAAGGAATCATCTTTGTTTATGCTTGCAACAGCCGCGACTCCTTTGAGAATGTGAATCAGTTGTTGCAACGGATAGATCACTTAGCTGACAAGAAAGTTTGCAAAATATTAATTGGAAATAAATTCGAAACAGACAAACAAGTTGTGAACTATGATGAAGGCAAAGCGCTGGCTGCTGCTTTTGGATTGGAGTTCTTTGAAATCGGTTCGGAAGATAAATTCGTCGTTGAGGAAGCGTTCAAGCGCTTAGCTCTCGAAATCTATCAAGCATATCGTCCAGTTGATGAGAAGGTGATCACCAGAATTGATACACCTAAAGCCGAGCCAGTTAAACAGAAAGGTTTTTTTCAAAGTGTAATTTACAAATCGTCTAAGGCTCATTTGATGTCGAGGGTTTTTATATAACAAAAGTTAATGTAAATTGAAGTTTTGCATGTATTTTAAATATTGTTCATATTTATTATTTAATTAATAAGGTTCAAAGCACGAATTAACACTCTTCTGCACAATTATCAGCGAGATATTTGAGCTTCTATAGAATTTTAAATAATCTTAACTCATTGTTAAAATTGGAACTTGGTTTAGAGTTAGATAATACAAATGATTGTGAAACAATATTGCGACCTGGTTGAAACTAGTTGACGAGAATGCCGATGACAACGTTTATAAAATATTGGCATGGAAAGGGTATATCTTATCATCCAAAATGACTAGGTGTCTCCTGACATCATGATTGTTAAATCCAGCACTTGTATACAAGAATGAGTCATTGTAAATTAACGGTATCACATAGCATGAGTAAATCACAAATCCTGAATTAAAGTTCTAAATAAAGAATAAATCAATATGGTTGAGCCAGCTAAAGTAAATCTAACCCCGAGCAGCAAAGATTATGATATTTTAGCCAAAGTTCTCATGGTTGGAGATTCCAATGTTGGAAAAAGCCGCTTGCTACTCAGATTTGCCGAAGATAATTTTCCATCATCATTTATAACTACAGTCGGAATCGATTACAAGGTGAAGACCGTTTATGCAGAAGGAAAGAATATCAAAATGCAAATCTGGGACACTGCCGGGCAAGAGAGATTTAAAACGATCACACAGACTTATTATCGAGGAGCTGCAGGCATCTTTCTTGTTTTTGCCTGCAATGATCGTGACTCTTTTAACAATATAACGACCTGGGTGCAAGAAGTTGACAGGAATGCGCGTGAAGACGCTTGCAAAATATTAGTTGGAAATAATTGCGATTTTCCTAATCGTGATGTGAGTCGTGACGAAGCCAGAGCAGTCGCTGAATCTTTTGGACTAGAGTACGTTGAAGTCAGCGATACAGATAAAATCGCAGTTGATGAAATGTTTTATCTAATGGCTCAGAGGATTGTTCAACGAAGATTTACAAAAGATGAGGTGAAGGAGACGGAGCAAACACCTACTTCTACTGGTGATCTATCACAAACCACGCAGGAGAAAAAAGGCTGTTTTATTTTCTAAAATTAAAGATTGAGCTTCATAGCCTTTGAATTAGATGCGTTTAATTGCTATTCTCATGGTGTGGTTTGAATCATTGCTACTAATTTCATAAATTGATACTTATAGATGCATTTCATTACAAAGGAACTAATATTCAAATCGCCAATTCTTTGCTTAAGACCATTAAGATATTCATCATCACGAGAGTTCATTGCAACTATATATTATGAAAGTTTGGAAAATCTCCATAACGACTTCAAATAGATTTGAATTCCTTCTTATTTACAACAAGAATATGGAGTAAAATAAAAAGCACTACCTTGAAAAGTTCCACTAATTCGTACCCTTATAAATAGAGTAGGAGATACAAAATTAAGAAACTAATCTTCCCTTTGTTGGGGGTCGATTTTTCGATATTCAGCTCGAATAATTTGAACCAAGCATTAAAGTTTTCTTGCTCTTATAAGTATATAAAGGATAATTACAAAAGCGATGTGTGAAAAATACGACATCGATGACAAAACAAGGTTTCTTGTTCTTCATTTTGATGCCCAAATGGAGTCCCAAAAGATAGCAAAGATAATCAACAGACCATTAAGCACGATTTATCGCTGGGTATCACTCACGAAGAGCGGAGAGGACATTCGAATTATCAAGGAAGGACGCGGTCGTCCGCGAATAATCACCGAAGAGACTGAAAGCAAAATTATCCAAATGGTGAAAGAGAACCCTGAAGGAGCATCTCGAGGCAAACTTGCAGCTCGCGTCGGAATTTCACAGAAATCAATAGGACGCGTCCTTGCGAGAAAAGGCTACAAGTACCTAGGACTGAAGAGTGCTGTTGATCACACCGAAGATGAAAAGATGATCAGAGTGGATTTTTGTAAGAAAATGCTTTCTGATGAAGGTAAATTAGTCTATCGGACCTTTTTCTCTGATGAAATGGGAATCGAGCTTAACCAAACTCACAAGACTCGGGCCTGGCAACTTCCCACTGAAAAAATTAGCAAAAAAGTAGCGGCGGACAATGTTAAGCTAGATTGCTGGGGCGCAATCTCGGCGCAAGGAGCAACGTCATTGGAGATCTATAAGAAGGGGATGAAAGGAGACCGTTATCGACGGATCATCGAACGACATAAGGCAGAAATGGAGCAGTTATATCCTGACGGAGACTTCTGTTTTGTCCAAGATAATCATCCAACGCATCGGATGAATGAGGATTGGATAATAAAAGAGCAGAAATTGGAACTCATCAAATTACCTAAACGATCTCCTGATCTAAATATAATTGAAAACCTGTGGTTGGCGCTAAAGGAAAGAGTTGCGGGTGATGCACCGACTAGTGAAAATGAGCTGAAGGCGAGTTTAGCGAATAATTGGGAGATACTGACGAGACCGGAGAGATTACAGTCGTTTTTTGAAGGACTGTACTGGAGGTATGTCAGATGCGTTGCAAAAGAAGGCCAAAGGCTACCAAGTTAGATAACAGTCAGTGCTTACTCTCTATATTGTTGAGTAACAACCATGATTTGTGCTATTTTGATGGCTAAACTCTGTAAACTGCCGAATGTTCCCTTAACTAGGTTCGAAAATCCCGAATCCATTGAATCTAAACTATTCCCTTGGATTTTTTTTCTCTTGAAGAAGCTCCCATCGAAAAACTGGCTGCTCCTTGGAGTTTCGCAGAGTTCAATATTTTTGTTAAAGCCCTTCGCTGAGAATATATTGAATGACTTGCAGAAGAAAGGGAGAAAGATGATATTTTTGACAAGCACAAGTTCCAGAATTTCCCTTCAAATTGATTGGTTTCGCCTTGGTCAGCCAATAATTAATATTTTACATATTTCTAGAGACTATTTTTTCCAGTCTCGTTTATGGCATAATAAGCTCAAAAAATTTGACACCTAGGAAGCTCCTATTGGATAATAAATTAAATAAAATTAATCATAAGGTTCTGGTATGTGCGAGAAATTCGAAATCGATGACAAGACAAGGTTTTTAGTGCTTTACTTCGACGCTCACATGAACAGCCATCAGATATCTAAAATCTTAAATCGCTCTTTGCAAATCATTCGATACTGGGAATCAAAAACCAAGCTCGGAGAAGATATCAGAATCATGAAGAAGGGGCCTCGGAAGAAATACATTACCGAAGAAACTGAAAACAAAATTATTACATTACTCAAAGAAAACCCTGAAGGAACTTCGACAACAAAACTTTCAGCTCGCATGGGAATTTCACAAAAATCTGTTGCAAAAATCCTTGCGAAAAAAGGCTATAAATACATGGGAATTGATAAAAGCATCACATACTCGGAAGACGAAAGGATGAATCGCGTTGATTTTTGCAAAAAAATGATCGCGAATGAAGGTGAGTTGGTCTATCGAAGTTTTTTCTCTGATGAAATGGGAATCGAACTTGGCAGCTCTTATAAAAGCAGAACATGGCAAATCCCTACCCAAAAAATCAAGAAGAAATACGTACCAGAAAACGTTAAACTTGCATGCTGGGGTGCAATTTCGGCACAAGGAGCAACGACTCTATCCATTTACGAGAATGGTATGAATGGAGATCTTTATCGAGAAGTCATTGAACGTCATAAGGAGGAGATGGAAAAGTTATATCCTGGAGGAGAATTCTGTTTCGTTCAAGATAACCATCCTGTGCATCGAATGAATGAAGATTGGATAATACACGAACACAAATTAAATCTCATAAAATTGCCTAGTAAGTCTCCTGATTTGAATATAATCGAGAATCTTTGGTCGGCATTGAAGGAACGAGTTAAAGGCGATGCGCCAACTAACAAGAACGAGCTCAAAGCGAGTTTAACCCATAATTGGGGAATACTTACGAAAACAGATAGATTACAGAGGTTTTTTGAAGGGCTGCACAGAAGATATATGATATGTGTTGCGAAAGAAGGCCAGAAACTCAGAGGATAATTATCAAGAGTCTAACTTACACATGTAGTTGTGAAAACAATTTATCTCATTTGTAGTATATAAGGTCCTTTGATTGTAATTAGATAATGAAAAAATGGGGAGTTTACACCTTATATTGTGGAGAAAAGCCTAATAATAAACTAATTGAGAGTGAATCTAGACAGATCTCGGTCCTTCGAGCATGATTTATGTTTTTTGGAATCTAATATGAGTTGGACTGAGGTCAAACTTCTTTACTTTTTCTTATTAAGCTCAATAAATTAGGTCTCAGGGGTTACATTGACTTTCTTAATCTCACAAATTCCGCACGAATAATATTAAAACAAATAATTCTTTTGATGTGTGAGCAATTTAATATCGATGACAAAACGAGGTTTATGGTTCTATATTTCGACGCTCAAATGAATTCTCATGACATCTCAAAGATAATCAATCGGTCTGTACGAACTCTTGAAGCTTGGATAATAAGGATAAACAAAGGGGAAGATATCAGGATCCGTATTCCGAGAAAAGTACGGAAGAGAGGAATTACAGAAGAAATTGAGAACAAAGTTATTCAAATGCTCAGGGAGAATCCTGAAGCAGCATCTACGACAAAACTTTCAGCGCGAATGGGAATTTCAAGAGATTCAATAACGAAAATTCTTAATAAGAAGGGATACAAATATAAAGCAGTAGTGATCGATAATAAGATAAAGTACTCGGAAGAAGAGAGAATGGATCGGGTCGACTATTGTAAAAAAATGCTAGCTTATGAGGGTAAATTAATATACCGAAGTTTTTTCTCCGATGAAATGGGGATCGACCTCAACAGAACCCACAAAACGAAAGCCTGGCAAACTCCGACTGAGAAGGTGATAAAGAAAAACAGAGAAAATATTAAACTTAATTGTTGGGGTGCAATTTCAGCACAAGGAGCAACTTCGTTAGATATCTATGAGAAGACGACGAATGGAAATACTTACCGAGAAATCATTGAACGTCATAGAGCAGAAATGGAAAGACTGTATTCAGATGGTGAGTTCTATTTCGTTCAAGATAATCATCCAGCTCACAAGGTGAATGAAGAGTGGTTAATAAAGGAGCAGAAATTGGAATTGATTAAATTACCGAAGCGATCACCTGATTTAAATATAATTGAGAATCTGTGGGCAGCATTGAAGGAGAGAATAAAATGCGATGTTCCAACCAATGAAAGAGAGCTGAGGGCAAGTTTACTTAATAACTGGGAGATACTAACACAAACGGAACGTTTGCAACCATACTTTAGTGGGTTGCATCGACGATATATAGAATGTGTTTCGAAAGACGGCCATAAGCTTCCTCATTAACAAGTAACAGTTTGGACAAATGCTATTAATTATTCCATTGATAGTGCCTATGGATTGTTATTCAGTAAATAGTTTTCTCTTCATGTGATTTTGAAGGACAAATAAACTAGAATAATATTGCAGTAGCCTTGATAAAAACATAATTGCATTCGGTTGTGCATGAGTAATAGAAACATTAATAGAGAATTTACTCATGGTTTTTCAAAACTGCAGGAAATCAGATTAGAAACAAAATGTAATGAAGCACTTCTATAGTAAGTGCTTCAAATTTACCCTGATCTCTAGGCAAGCTCGAAAAATTAGGCTCAGATTAAATTAATTCTATTATTTACTCTATTAATTTTAAAAAAACATAAGTTCGGATGTGCGAAAAATATGGAATCGATGATAAAACAAGATTTCTCGTGCTCTATTTGGACGCTCATATGAGTTGTAAAGAAATCTCAAAGAAGCTCAACCGTCTTGAAGATACAATAAGAAAATGGGTGCAAAGGACGATCAAAGGAGAGGATATTAGAATCTGCAATCGGAAAAAGGATCCTCGGTTCATAGTTACCGAAGAAACCGAAAACAAAATTATCCAAATGCTCAAAGAAAACCCTGAAGTAGCATCTACAACGAATATTGCTGCTCGCACTGGAATATGCCGAAATAAAATAGCGAAAATCCTCGCCAAGAGAGGGTACAAGTATAAAGCAATAGCAGCTGATTACACCGTAAAATATTCTGAAGAAGAGAAAATGTCTCGCGTAGATTTTTGCAAAAAAATGCTTTTAGATGACGGAAAGTTAATTTACAGAGCTTTTTTCTCCGACGAAATGGGGATAGACCTTAACAAAACTCACAAAATGAAAGCCTGGCAATCTACTGCTGAAAAAATTAAAAAGAGAAATAGAACAGAGAACGTTAAATTGAATTGTTGGGGTGCAATTTCAGCACAAGGAGCAACTTCGTTAGATATCTATGAGAAGACGACGAATGGAAATACTTACCGAGAAATCATTGAACGTCATAGAGCAGAAATGGAAAGACTGTATTCAGATGGTGAGTTCTATTTCGTTCAAGATAATCATCCAGCTCACAAGGTGAATGAAGAGTGGTTAATAAAGGAGCAGAAATTGGAATTGATTAAATTACCGAAGCGATCACCTGATTTAAATATAATTGAGAATCTGTGGGCAGCATTGAAGGAGAGAATAAAATGCGATGTTCCAACCAATGAAAGAGAGCTGAGGGCAAGTTTACTTAATAACTGGGAGATACTAACACAAACGGAACGATTACGGCCGTTTTTTGAGGGACTCCACAGACGGTACTTAGAATGTGTTTCAAAAGATGGTCAAAAACTTCCATATTAGCTCCTAATTGGAATATATATTAGGTTGAAAAAATCTGTTTATATTTGGAAGGATACAATAGAGATGAATGCATATATATTTTGTATCGGTGTTAGGGTCAAATCGAAATATCGAATCAACACTTGGAAAAATCAGTTTCTAAATTCAATCGTTCGCTCGACTGATTAGGTTGTACTCCCGACCGCTCAAAATAAGTACTTCACTTTTTAATTATTTACTTGTTTAGATTAGGCTAACAAGGGCAAACAGTATTCTTTTGCCTGTATTAATCTCAAAAGAAGCTCTTGTCGTCTTGTACTAGCCGGGTTTAATAAAAATACCCATAATAATCGCGTTATAAATCTAAAATTCTTTCTTTCTCTTTAATATTCATTAAAGTCTTTCTATGCGATGCATTTTATCGGAAATCCATCCCTGTAAATTGAGGTTTTCCTCTCTTTTAGATACTAACAAGAATAATGACAGTTATTTTACGAGCATACCTGGTCCTGAACCCATTTTCTGTTTCAGCTTATTGCGGATATCATAAAAGGAAATAAATTAATTGCTCATTAATAGAGTTGCCTTTGATTAAGTGCAAAATAGACAATTAAGGAAAAATGAATATTGTGAAAAAAACCATCAATATAATTATAATATAATGAGTTCTATGAATGATAGAAACTACATATCGAAAGCAATCATTTCGGACATTATTAATCGTTTTACAAGTTCATATTCAGCATTCAATGATCTAAGTCTTGAAGTATACTTGGTTGACTTCATACTTAACAACACCAGCGATGAAGGTGTCATCGATTCATTTTCTACACTATATGAACCCAAATAAAACCAGTTTAACGACGTCGAAGAAAGATTT
>ENA-UOUE01000083-UOUE01000083.1-compost-metagenome-genome-assembly--contig:-NODE-83-length-70839-cov-28.337172_pt1 | contig 70839 bp, 47 predicted proteins | sample MGYA00238146_ERZ747223 | MGnify/ENA primary metagenome ERZ747223 (study PRJEB28781, sample SAMN06268865) | compost metagenome | isolation source: single cell | place: USA: California, Emeryville, Joint... | reverse complement strand
TTGATATGATAGCTATCAACTGCTCAAGCAGAGAACAAAAAACTCAGAGAAGAGATAAATCGATTTGAAGAAAAGCTCTCATTGGAGTATCGCAACATTGAAAATGAAAAACAACGCAATGAGGAATTAGAGGTATTTCTGGCTCTTGGGAGATGGATTACTAACCCATGGCATTTTAGAGAAAACTGCACAAATTGAATTTGGAAATGCTCGGCATTCGAAAAACCAAAAAGAGCGAAATTGGAAAAATAATGACCGACCTTGACGGTCTTCGAAGCAAATGGATACCTCCTGAAACCTATCAGAGAGCTCTCGATCAAATTCAAGAATTAGAACAGTATGCATATAAACCGGGAAGTTACGTGATTTAATTTGATATTTGACAAAAGATCGTTGAAAGCTTCAAAAGACGAAATACAACGGAAAAAGGAATACATTCAACTGCTGAAAGAATCAAAAGACGATAACAAAGGGGAACTTCTATTAAAAACGGAAAACGCTCAGGTAGATCCAAATAACCTCCAGAGTTTTTAAATAGTTTGACAGCTTCAGGATGAAAACGAAAAGCTAAAAAAATCTCTGAAGGAGAATAGCCGAAAGGATCAATCCATGAAAGAATTTCGAGTATTGATACTCCTATCGGTTCTGTTAGTAACACTTGGATAGGAACGCTATGAGGTAATGAAAGCTTCCGAAAAGGAATTGAAGGAAGAGAAAAAAGAACTCCAAGAGAAAATCAAAAATCTGAAAGCTGAATTGGCTAGAAAAGAAACCATTGTTAATGACCTCAAGTCACGGATAGAGAAACAAGGAGGTGGCTCTGCAGAAAATAGTCGAAGTGTGTCCATCGACAAAAAAGACGGCGCTGACGCTAATGTCAAGAAATATAAAAGCCAGATAAAGGCGCTTGAACGAGAAATTCAGGATAGAGATAAACAATTCAGTGCTCTGAAGTCCAAGCTCGAGGCTGTAATGGCTGAAGTAGCCCAACTTCGAGCTGAAACGTTTACACAGCAGAAGAATGACCCTCTGAATTTATCAAAGGAGCTCAAACGCAATGAGCAATCGACAGTGCAGTTGAAGCAGCTAGAAACTGCCTATCAGAATATACTGAAAAGACTATATCGAGATTTATTGCTTGAAGTCAAGCGACTTGGAAGCCAAAAATTGAAGCAACCTCTACGAGACGTTACTGATGCTGAAAATTACGACTCATCGAATAATCGATACAAGGAGCCTGCATCGCTGCTGAATATTTCACCAGAGGACGTTTATAATTTCATTGATCCAAAAAATAGCAGTAACTTTATTGTTAGAGGAAAAATGCTAACAAATTCATTTTAACATTATTAGAAATCTCAAAGAAAAGTCAAAAGAAAGGAGATGAGAGGATAATCGAGGAATTTGAACAAAATCTGCAACAGCTTGACAAGTTGGATCCTTCCAAGCTCTATGAAGCTCTCAGCAGCCTTATTCAAGAGAGAGTTAAACTATCGAAAACCCAAGCATGATAGTTTGAGGCTATCTCCTGGATTATGTCCTAATGTGTGTAATTATTATTTATTTTTTCCATAAAATAGTTCTAACCTGACCTCCTCGCTCTTAAAGATCCTTGTAATGATCTATAGCATTTAGACTTTGCTTATATCTCTATTAAATACAACCAATCGGTTTGCTTCTAAAGAAATGATTTGAAGTTCTTAGATTTTGGAGATGGTTACTTCGTATAATCTGCTGTGCCTTGTCAACTTGGTATTAAAATATAATTTAAGTTGGAATATCTATAAGAAAGAAATTATTTGCAGATGAACTTCGACCGATTATTAAGCTTCATCAACAAGACTGGTAACCATCCTCTCTAATTTCTGTGCGTTAATACTTCTCAATGCAGAGGGACGTGATAAATTTTGTAAACAGATCCAATATGGTGCTAGATTCCTCAAATGGGCCCTTCAAAATAGAGACAAGAACACCATACAGAGACTAGATAGCCTCGTGAGTACTCTCTCTTGTTGTTATTTGCATTCTGACTCTATTATTCTAGCTAGCATGGCAACAGCTCGCAAATTGTTTCGATTATTTAAGACAATCAATGAATATCAGAAAATATTAGCTCTTATAGCCAAAGGCTCAGACGACGATTTGGATCTTTACATGAATATTTTAAGCAGAATATTATTTGGAGCGTACTGGCTTTTCGATAACCTCGCCGTGCTCAGTGCTATCAAGTTCCTGAAGCAAGACAGAGCCAAATTAATGAAAAGCGCCTCTTGGTGTTGGTTCTTGGGGCTACTCGCTGCTTTGGTTGTTTATGTGAGGAATCTGATAAATGTGAGTCAAAATTTCAACACTCTTGAGAAAACGCTTCAAGACGCATCTGCCAAAGAGAGAGGAGTTGATCTTGAACAGCAGAATAAGGACCTTGGAGCAATTCGGAGGAAGAGAATTGATTTGTGGCTGAATATTGTTAAAACTCTTGGCGATATGATTACTGCTTCTCAAGGGGCTGGGATTCCAAAAACACTGACTGGTCTTGAGTTTGGTGATGGTGCAATCGGATTGGGAGGATTTATTTCAGCAACCATAACCAATTATCAATTGTATTAGAGACTTGAGCCTCTGTTGGCTGGCTGCAATTTTAAGAAAATTCTTAATTTTACTTCACAATTGAGATAAGCAAGATTGCAAATTCTTATTCCTGTGATCTCTGGCTTGATGGTGTAAATAAATATTGAATGATTTTGGTAATTTTACTCATCAAAGCTTGAAGTGTATATCCTCTCAAATAAAAAAATTTGAACAATCCTGTTCTAACCTTTGAAAACTCATTCGCAATTTGGTATTTAACAATTGTGTATTAAAAAAGAAATGGCAGAGGTGTATCTATCTTCACTATAAAGTACTAAAGTACACGAAATCAATGTGGAAACTGTCTTTATGAATTTGTTTTTTCTTTCTTATACAAAATTTCAAGATATCTGAGATTGGTGGGTTCACTTCAATGCCGGAAATTTTCATAGGTCCTTATTAGCTCTCATATCCAATTTACTTACAGACACAAACACACACACATCAAATATAGAGCTCTAAATCGAATTAAATTTGAAGGCTGTTGGAGTAAAGCTTTATAAAAGTTAATACTTTATTAGGCATTTTCAACTCCGGAATATTTTTCTGTATCAAAGATGGAAGAAAAACCAACCAATGCTCAAGTCATTGCCATCCTCGGAAAAACCGGTATGTGCTAACATCCTCAATCGACTCAATTTGGACCTTTTTTCATCTTTTCACTCGTGGATTTCTCTAATCAATATTTTGAATAGGATCCCGTGGTGGTATCACCCAAGTCAAGGTCGAATTGATGGACACTGAGAACAAAAGAGTCTTGGTCAGAAACGTCAAGGGTCCAGTTAAGCTCGGTGACACCCTTTCCCTCATGGAATGCGAAAGAGAAGCAAGAAGATTGAGATAGTTCTTTCGTACAGACAAACTTCAATGCTTTCCATCGATGCAGGCTCCTTCATGGTGTTCTAGTTGATAAATTTGCAGTTTCCATGTATCTGTGTTTTCATGACCGTAGGGTAGAATTCTTTTCATCATCATCATGAAAAAAATCTTCACAATCATATCTCTTGGAGTCGGTTTTGCTTTCGTTGATGATAGCGGAAATTCATTCACTTAGTTGGAGATGTAGTAAAGAGGAATATCGCATCTTAATATGATATATATAGAAGAGAGAAAGCTATTCAAGGCTAACCAATAGAGCACAACTACTCTTAAAAAATTAATCATCTAACTTTGGTGCTAAGCTTTGGAGATTTCAGTGGTTCGGTTGTTACAGCAAAAGAAGTGGCTAGTCAGGAACCATATCTCTTACTATATATGAATACTCTGGTAAATGAGCCTTGAAAAAATTCAAGACTGAAAACAATCTCCGAGGAGATGCAGTTGATAGCTTAATGCTGTAACTATTTCGAAAATCCTCACCACTGAGCCGTACCTTCCTCAAATGAATCACTCTCCAAATAACTTAATGCCATATGAATTGCGTAACTGGCTCTTACACCGGTGCTATCTACTATCATTTTTATTTCACTAAGTTTACACAGACCGTTTCCACAAAGCTAATCCGATATGATTTGAATTCCTCGAGCTAAGTGTTTTTCTTTTATTTCATCTCAGTCTTAGAGTGTGCTGTGATGCCACTCAAAGAAATTGCTTGAAGGAAGTGCTCTATAATCGGTGCAGAGACTTCAGTGGTACTTCTTAAGCAGAAGGAATAATATAAAATAAATCGAAAATTTGAGAATCTATACATTATTGTATTATTCTCTTTTCCTTTAAATCTCAGATGACATCTAAAATATCTGCATCAAAAGAGAGAGAAAAGTATTTCTTGCTCAGATCCACAAAACAACAGCCACAGCTAGTCTTCAAGCCACAATTCATAAAAAAAGACCTCACTTGATCCCAATATTGTTTAAGCGATGATTAGGTCCCATATAAAAAAAATAATGAGCATCAGTTCTCTGCATTCAAATCTTGAACCAAAATAGAATGCATTTTAAAAAATTAAACGAAAATTAAAAATTAATCAGGTATCCTTTTAAAAAAAAATGTATGATGAACGACTCATAGCTTTCAAAGTGAATATTACTTTCACTCTTTGCAACTTTGATCGAATAGTATGAACTATCAATCTATGTAAATGAGCTACGAATAATGAAGCAATATATGAAATTTTTATATCTTTTTTGAGTTGGTGGTTAGCTAAAATATTCAAAAGTATGTATAGATATATAGAGAAAACTCGATTATCGGTCAGAAGCGACGATTGAGTCCTGATATTTTAAGTTGCTTGAGTCAGCGCTTCTCCATCGTGCCAACGTAATTCGATCTCTGTACTCGTCTGAAATTCTCTCGCACAAGGAGTAAGAGTCCGTTGATTTTGAGGTTGCACTGGAAAAGTTGGTGGCCGAACACTCTTGCCACATTCTCTGAAGGTCACCGAGGCTTTTGCGCTTGAGTTCAGAAAATAGGTAGTCAAAGTTGCTCGCCATTGGATCAAGGGGACGTTTGAGGCTTTTTAAAAGATTTACGAAAAAATTATAAGCGCTAAGCATCTATCGATTTAATTAAAGATTCAAAATACTGGAAGAATGGGCTAATTCTTCCAGAAATGCCTCAACTACCCAAATTAATTTAAAAAACGCTAAGTTGCTAGGCATGAACGCTTTTTAGGGCATTTGGATTTTTTTGGTTGGCAAATTAGGGTTTTTTGCCTGATCTAGAGCCCGAAACCGAACAACTGAAAAATAGAGATTTTGATGTGTCGAAGGATATCTGAAGTCCTCGGAGGTTTCCTTGATCTCCTATACCTCTCTACTTCCAGCTGGTTCTAAAGAAAATGTGAAAAAAAATTCGAAGTACTTAGCGGGAGATATTTTGTCAATAAATTTTTCAAATGCCCTGAAAAAAATTCCAGCTTTAGCCAGTAGCAATTAATTGATCTCTATAAAAAGTTAAAGAAGCACAACAAACTCTGCACAAAGAAGAACGCTGGTTTGTCTGGATAGCTATTATTTTCGGATGTATGAAGGAGCGATCGATTTTAATGGTTTTGAAGAGTTCAATAAATGTAAATGGAGTATTGATACAAATTACTGAGAAAATTTTGCTAGCCTCGACTTAGCTAAGGTGTTTTACTATAATTGAGTGTAAACTAATACTTTGGTTCCCCTTTGGGAGGAAAAGAACAAAATAACTTGGCTATTTACAAATCATTTGCTCAAGTCATGAAGTTTGGATCTGATATCTAGAGAACTTATACCACAGTCTGTTCCGTAATTGCTGTTGGTTCGAGTATTATGGATGGCTTCTCCTTTTCCTTTTTTTCTTCAGGAAGGTCTCCTATCTCTGCTAATTCAACAATCGATGGTCTCCTCATATCATGACTCCTATGAGATATTATGCAGTGTTAATATAATCTCAAGCTCAGCGGGTTACTGCTTCAGAGCAATCAAAATTCTGGCAACTTGTAAGATGTAGCGTAAAGATAGAATTACTGTCACCCAGGACTCTTCTTCTTCAAAGCCCTCGCCACCGAGGCTGAATTCAAAAAATTATTCGTTTTCTCGTTGGAAGGTCTTACTGTAATGTCTCTCGAAGGAGAAATCCAAAGTAGAGGAACAAGATCACAAACAGCATGAGAAAATCAATGGAATTCCACTTATTCGTGAAAAATGTCTAAGCAAACGTAATGCAGAGATTAATTCGAGTTTGATCAGTATTGTCAACGGTACCTCTTGCAAAGCAACCATCCTTAGGCCAATTTCGGTACTAATTAATAGTATCAGGATCGACTCCACTGCAATGATGGCGTAATCCGCTCTGCGTTTCATGAATAAGCATTAATTAATCACACTAGGAGCTTCAAATAATGTTACGAGGCTCTGAGATCTTGATAAACCTAACAAATAGTTAGATCGATTTCAATGAGAGCAATATACCCATGCAATTATGAAAAGAGCGACGGCAAATTGCACACCCAGGAAGTAGGTGTAGCACTTTGTGGTTCTTATGTAGTTAATGAAGTATTTTATGTTCATTTGACAGCGAACACTCTTATTTTTCCAAGCTCTGTTTTGTTTCAAATTAATTATCTGCTGAGTTTTCGACGCAGCTCATCTTTTAAGGAATCTTAAAACCCATAAAAATTACTTAAAAATTCCTTCAGAATCTAATTCAATGAATTTCGAATTCGATGTATTTGACTCATTTTAATACAATGCAAAAGGAGGGATATTAATTGATGATCCGTGAGGCAATAGAGCTTCTATTCCTGTTTGCTTTCTTCTTTACCATCTTTCTCTTGAACTTCTGGCTGCTCACTATTTTTGATTATAAGTATTATGCTGACCGACAATTTTTTTTTTTTAATTACGATTGTTCAACGGCATTTTTCTTTTCGTCATTAGCCTCAACTTTCTCTCCTGTCTTAGGTACAACTTTCTCTCCTGTCTTAGGTACAACTTTCTTGACGATCTTTTTAACGATCTTTTTCACAACAGGTTTAGTGACAACCTTCGGCTCCACGGGTATAACTAAATTTGGCTTTCAAGAAAATTCAATCGCTATTCCTCAGATGAAAATTACTCTTATATTTTGGTCCACGAGCTGCTTGAACGCTTCAGTATTGAGATTTACATGTTTCAATAACTTGTTAAGATAAGGATCTGACTTGAACCTTAGCTTTTTCAATAGATTCAAACCAATATGATATTTCACGTTCTATTCGGGCAGATATTACTCTATTTCAAATGTATTCAGCAAATACCTGAATAGTCCCAAAAGGACTTGAATGCAGTCGAGATAGCGGATTAACTCCTTTCATATCAAGCAAAGTGATGCCCACTGCCTCACCGAGCTCTGCGAGCCCTTCGATCGTGTAGCTTTCCAAGCATTCGACCTTTCCGAAGTCTATGGCTCCAAGATCAACGATATTTATAGAGCCTCCTTTTTCTAATCAATATACAATAGGTACAATAGCTTTCAAATAATTCAATAAACCCTCTTCTTTCCCATCTTTTATAAGTTCAGTCGGCTCAGTGAGTACGTTTCTAATTGTCCCCGAGTTATAATTGCATTCGAGAGTATAGCATCTTATCAATCCAGTTTGTTTATAAATTGCAACTCTTCCCGCTCCCATCTTATCAGCGATATTGTCTTTTTCATTAACGCGAATATTCATCTCAGAGAAGTCGCAGGCCTCATATTCGAAGAGAGTGCTGTTCATTGATAAGAGCTTTGGGAACACCAGGGCTTCCACTTGTGAATGAAAATCCATTGTGTTTCCGAAACAAAAGCAGCCTTTTTTCGATGCATGAGCGTGAAGATCAATATAAATGAACAATTTATCTTGTTCATGAAGCTGCATTATTATTTTCTTAGCTGCGTAAATCGTTGGCTGGTCTGTGATAGATGGTTCTGTGTAATAACGATTGAGGTTCTGGCCACGAGTATCTGCTCTGTAATGACCTCTAGCAACACCGTCTGGATTCAACATAGGTACAATACAAAATACAAAATGATCACGAGCCAGCGCAGCTCTGGGATCGCTAGAATCGAGGATAAATCTGAGAAATCCGAGAAGTATGTAAGAGGCACCGACCTCACCGGGATGCACTCTTGATGAAATGAAAACGTATTTCTTGCTCTTTGGATCAAATCTAGATATCAATTGGTAGAAAATAAGAAACAAATCCATTTTTCAAGAGTGATTACTTATGCGGTCGGCTTTCTGGTTTTGCTCCTGGAAAGAGGTCTGGGATTAACTCTTCTCGAGAATTTTCCTGCATATCAAATTTGGAAGTAATTGTAATGAGCTCCATGCGGCGGTTTTCATTTGTCATCAGGAGAAGCTCCCTTTTGAAATAAATAAGTTCGTGATCATTATATTCTTTCTCGAGATTTGCCAGATAATTCTAAAACGAAATTGTTTGTAAAGAATCTCATTTAAGGAAATACCTGATCATCTTCATAGCTCCAGGGCTGAATATATGCAAAATAAACCCATTCTTTTTCAGATTTGTTGGTGAAATCGTGATGGAAGGTCACTTCGAAACTTTTCTTTACGACACCCTATTTGCCAAACACAGAGCACACGAAGTCAGTACTGAGTATTCTTCAGATTTTACATATTTAAAATCCGGATCTACAATCCTATTCCAAGTCGCCCCTGATTCAGATTTATAAACAAAGCGCAGACCTTCATTAAGTAGTTTCGACTGTACAAAACATTCAAATTTAAACCACCTCATTTTTCGGGATGAATACTTGGTTATTCATGTTTTTGAGTATAAACGTCACTTTTGTAGCTTTTGGAACTCCTTTCACTCTATAATAAAACCAGGACTTATTGCTTGTTTCTTTCTGAGTGCCAGCAGCATCCGGAGCGACCCAAAGCTCATACTACGCAAGCTTAATGTTAGGATCAGCTAATGGAAAGCTCAAGTACTGTAAATTTATCGACTTTGTTGGCACCAGCAAGGTTTCCAGAGTCGAATTTGCTATCGATGATAACTCCGTCATCAAACTCGAACAAATTTTGGCTGGGATAGAAATTTGGAAGGCAGTATTTCGGTCGTAGATCGTTTGGTTCGGTGTGAGGCTTTTGCTCCTCGAGGGGGACGCCAGAATCATCTGGTGTCGATTCCAGTTTCTCTTCTTCAACGTTTTCAACTTTTATCATAACAAAATCACGAAATTTTCAACTATTTCTGATTTTTAAAAAAATATCTACAGAATCGAGAGGTCTACTTTGTTTTTTCACAAAAAACGGCAGCCATATTGTTCGTTTTTCAGTTGAAAAGTTGAGATGTATTCATAGAGCGCTAGTCTACTTGAATCTTACTACGCAGCTATCTTTAGTGCTATTAAATGGGTCTAGTAATATCATCACATCAATTACAGCTAATATTTTGAGGGTTTATTTCCTCTGACTAAAGTGCCCATACTCTGATGAGAAAATAAAGGCAGCTCTGTCAATAACAATATATTTTGCACCTGACTCATGGGGTTTTTGAGTGTAAAATTGTACTTAGATCGGAACATTTAGAGTGTTATTTGCTGCAGAAATCACCGTCTTACAAATGTCGGATGCTCTTTCATGAGCAGAATTGCCTTCTCTGATTTGCCCAAGCATCTTATCCGTATTTTACAAATATACAGGTTTTAGTCGATAGTTCCTTTAAGATATATTAATTGAGCGAATAAATACTTCGATCTATCATTTCAAAGGGGAAGCAAAGGAAGCTTCAGGAGAAGATCTTACTAAATTAATTCCTTTTCAATGGAAAGCAAATCCAACGACGCTCAAAACCAAGAAACCAAAGGTAATTTCACGAATTTCTTGCTACTCACCACCAACTTTAGACGAAAATATTGCTCCATCTTCATATGGCAACCAAGTAACTCGTTCAATCGTAAAATTGTCCTCTCAACTACCATCAGAGCGAGACAACTCAATATAGCGAAGATCCTGCTCAAATAGAAGCAATTCTGATTCCTCATGTAAAGAAAGATATTGATCTTCTTTCGAATATTAATGAAATTGATGAATCAGCTGGAGAAAATGCTTGAACTTGAAAATGTAAAAGCTCAAAACTACCTCATCTATCGGCTCAGCTCCAACATGGAAATCAAAATCAGCTCAATATTTAAAGAAAGAAGTGTCAATGAAATAACCCAAGACACTAGAATAATTGATTCAGTAACGCTTCTTTTTAATAATAGTCTCTAAAAAGGTCATAATACTCATATTAGGCTCTGCAGAAATGCAAAAATATCGAATATCTTCCTGAAATTAGGTGTATCAGACTGAAAACTACAGGTGAGAGGAAGACAATATTAGTGAAAAATATTCCTCCTCAGAAGGAGGCCGAATTCAAAAAGTTCGTTGATAGTCTCTGCGAGAAAGACGAGAAGACTAAAGTAAAAACAATTTATCGAGTGAATAAGGGCACTTATTGGTCTAAAACTTTGAAGCAATATCAATTCAGTTATGACAAGAAAACTGAGTGTGCGTCTTTGACTTTCCCAGACGAAACTTCCACGATCAAAATTTTTTCAGAGCTCATGAATTCCAAATTCCAGGTATGCTTTGTTTTTTGGCTATTCATTTCAAAATCGGCTGAATTATATGAATGTGCAACTTTTTCATTATTTTCCCAAACTTGTTGCAAACCAGAGGTTGGCAGTTCCAAACAGCTAGACCATGGAGTATACAACTAATAAGCCATTCCTTTTATATTAACTTCTTTGGAGAATCGATTTAATTCTCATTTTTCAACTAGGAAAATCAAATTGATTGTATCATTAAAGACAGCAACGCTTATATCGAGCTGTTAGACGCATCAAAGACTCGAGGAGGAATGGGCATGGGTATGAGCATGGGAATGGGTGGTGGTGGTTACTACCCTTACCAGAGCAACTACTATCAAAAAAATATGTATAACTACCCGCCTCAGTACCAGCAAATGTACATGATGATGCCACCAACCAATTTTCCAGGTTGTAGTAATTTTGTTTAAAAATTCTATAATATTATTTCCTAGGGCAATACTACCAAGGCTATGATAAAGGCGGTTACAGAGGTAATACAGGCTACTATCGAGGTGGCGGCAGACCTCATTATTGTAATTGAATATCATTTCGCTTCGTGTGCTAAACAGACTTGATCTCACATAAATAGATAATCGCAAGTACGATCAGACAACGGAAGGAAAATATGGGGAAGGTGACCAAGGCGAAGAAGGAGGTGAAAAAGGTGAGAAGAGAGAATACAGAGGTGAAAGAAGAGAGTATAGAGGAGATAGGAGAGGAAGAGGCGGCTATACCAGACGCGGATATCACCATGAGAAAAAGCAACGCACACAAGAAGAAATCGAGAAAATTACTAAGCTTGATCCCGAAAACTACCCTCCACTAAGTTAAACCAGCAACATTCAAAGAGAGGAATAGGCAGTGTTTCTAGCCCTCTCGAATCTGCTTCATCCTCTGAAATTTGCATATGATGAGTATGCTTTGTTTACTTGTAGTTGGCTTGTCTCTTGAAAGAAATAAACTAGTAATAGAGAGAAAATTATTTGGACTCAAACATTCACCCCTCTCACCTCAGTAAAATCATATTTTCGATTAGTCTAATTTAAAGGACCGAACATTTAGCAAATTCCTTTTAAAAAAATTAGTAATCTAGATCGTTAGAACCGTCTAAAAAATTTCTGTTGGATTTATTGTAGGATAATTATATAACATTGCACCATCGACAAATCTGAAAGAACAGAAAGATGATCAGAAAGAACCCATACATTGAGGAGAACTATACGCTCATCTCGAAGATGACGAACATGCATGCGATGAGCCAGAAGATGCTCGATGAAACCCCTTCACAAAGATTTGAGTTTGATATCGAAGATTCTAATACTTCAATGATTGAGGAGGGAAAATCAATAACTGGCATGAAATACATGAGTCAAGATCTTAACTCGAAAAGGATTTTAGAGAGCCAGATGTCCATTTTTGGTAACCTACATGAATCAATTCAATCACTTGAACTTTTAATGCTGAAAAATTAGAGGTGACAAAGAAGAGGCTGAGCCAAAACGCTAATAGCATGATGGCTGGTTCAATTGCATTCAATTTTAGCCAAGATATTTCATCGCAGAAGAAGCTCAATTTATGTAATGGGTGTTTGGCAGATCTGAATAACGAGATGATGAGCACCTCGGTCGCCTGTGTTTATTGCAAGAAACCTCTTTGTGAGAAATGCAGGATTATTTGTGGGCAGTGCCAGGAGGTGGTTTGTCGGATATGCACGCAAACAAGGTAAATTTCCATTGTTAGTTCTAGTCTTACAGTTTTGTAGATATGAGAAAGATATCGATGAGATTGTCTGTCCTAACTGCTTCGTGAACCAATAAATTTCCTTATATAACTGACTAAGCCATTGTATATCCATCTTTTTGATTTTGTGGTACATGATTCTGCTCTTTTTTTAATTAGAAATTATGTATTTTCATAAGGGCACGGGGCTGAATATTCCAGCTCACTACATTATATTTTCCAAAAGACTTATCGAGTAAACTCCTATGAGATGATCCATTATACTATAAACTTTATTCATGAACCACTACTTAGGAGAAAATTTGATAGATTAGTAACTTGAAATCATGAGATACTTGGAATTCATCAAACAGAGAAATTTATTGCAATTGATACGTTATTATATTTAACATAGCAGATCAGTCTGTCTGTGTACTGGTATATAAGAGATCCACAAAGCTAGCTATCATGTGAAATAGATTTTTAATAATTAAATGCAAGCAATCGAAAAAATGAATGCTTAAGAATGTTGAAGAACAAACTAGAGAGGCTATCTATCCATCTATAAACTTTAAACATACATTCACTTGAACTGATTCTGGACGGCGCCCTCGAGTCTTGCGATCTCGCTTTTGATATTCTTATAGCGCTTATATTCTTCCTCAATTGGCTCTATATCCTTATGATAGCGGATTTTTCGATTATGATTCTTCGTAAATTCAGCCTGATATTTATGCAATTTCTCTCTTAGCCGGTTTCTTTCTGCCTTCAATTCTTCAAGCTTACTATTGGAACTTTCGACTTGATTCGACTTATAATTGAGCGTTCCAGTACTGCCGATACTTTGCCCACTTTGCTTCGACCCGAAAATGATAGGCGACGTTATGACGTTTTCTTTCGACGGTCCTTTGCTATTTTGTTGAGCCAATGTGTGAGAGTTCGAACCTAGCAGATTCTCATTTTTCAATGAGCTAAATAGTTGCTGTTGGTGCTGCCTGTTTAATGAGCCTTCTGAGAGCTGCCCTGTACTTCTTACCGTTGAAAAATGAGGGTTCATGTTTGGTGATTTGGTCTCTACTTCCTTCGGCTTAGGCTTGGCCATGTGTTGCTTCAACTTCTTGTAGTAAACGTACAGAGGCCTCATGACTTCCTTTTCTCTTCTTTCTGGCTGCTTCTTGAAAGCTGCATAGAAACTGGAATCATAGGCTTTCAATTCGTTTTTCACAGCTCGCTTTTGCGCCTGCAAGGCTTCTAATGAAAGTTCTTCAAGGTTAATCTTGCTTATACTCACTATATCAAGCTTTAGTCTTTTTAGTGACTCTTCTAATTTTTTCGGTCCTTCTATTGCGACCCATGCTTCTACAGACAGCTGTTGCAACGGCTTCGTTTGTTTGGTCTGAAGATCCTCCATTTGAGTGATTTTGAGTTGTTGCTTGAAATCTTTGCTCTCAGTGAGGGATGGTGTAAGCTTTGTGTCCACAGATGCCAAAGATGCCGTGCTTGATTGAACTGAGAGTTGAAGACTCTCAATTGATTTGGTGGTAGATGAGTTTCTTGACAACGGACGAGTGTTTTCAGCTGTGATGAGTGGCGTTCGTCCTATCTCGACGCTTTTTTGGAGCGTTTGAACCGGAGATTTAAAGCTATTTTGATCTTCACGAGAGATATTGAGACTTGATTCCATGAGAGATCGAAGGTCAGCGCCGCTCATTGAATTATCTCGAGACTTCTTTCCGAGATCTGAGGTAGAGGCGATCGAAGCGTTGAGAGACGTCGAGGTTTGTGGTTTAACGTTCTTGGTAAATTGAAGAGTAGGAGTTTCGGGAAGGGTCACGGCTTCCCTTTTCTGCAATTTAGGTGTTATAGGCTTGAATAGCGAGCCTACACTGGTGGTGATGATTTGATTGAGAAAATCAAACTCCATATTGGTCTTGTCAGAGCACTTTCTTTATAGTTAGAGTCCGCTTTTGAAAATAAAATACCGTTGTTACTGTTGATAATAGTATTTAGCTTTATTTTAATTAGAAATAATCAAAAGCAATCAATATCAAAACAGACTTTTAGATCTCAGATTTCAGATTTCGCTGATAAAATATCTGATGAAAAAGAGATTTTCGAGGTCCTATATAATAACAGTAACATACTCTGCATAATACTATCAGCAATTTTATTCATTGCTTAGTTGCTTGAGCAAGAAGAAGTTTAGAAACCATTCGATCATGAACTTTGCTTACTTCGAGACATGATAGTTTGTTATAAGGTTACCAGCAGCATTTCTTGCGGATTTTGCTGCCACTAAGGTAAAATAGTCTCAACATATTGAAAATTGGGAGCCAATTTCTATCGATCAGAAAAAATTCGTTACTTCTTTGCAAAAATCACACGAGTCTCGATCATTCACATCTTATAGTTTATTCTGTTGAAATGCATGAGCATTGCCCATTTAATTGTATTCATTGCTCCTGATTGTTTAGAGTTTGGATGACGATTTTACAAACTGAACAAGTTTCTTTTGAATGAATTCTTGGTTATAGTAAACATCTTGGTCCACAACCTCAACCATTGTGTTCACACTCTTAATTGTTTTTAAGCCCTCAAATGTTTTCTCAAACATCGGATAAAATCCATCAGGCTTATCCCAAGGTCTGAACGGAGGCTTTTTGCCGAGAAGGACGAGAACAGGGGTCTCTTTATTCGCTTCGTTTATCTCCGTCAGAGAAAGGTAGTATCCATGAACCGCGAAAATTCCGCCAAGTTTTTCCTTTGATTCTAAGCCAGCTGTCAGCGCCATGGCGGATCCTTGTGCAAATCCACCAAGAAACACTTTTCGGCCGTCTCCGTTTAGAAATTTCACCTCTCTATCGATTATTTTTTGTATATCTGCAGAAGATTCTTTTAAATCTTTAGCGTTGATGATTTCTTCATGCGGTCTGTCAAAGCTCCGCCTCATCACATCGAACCAAGAAGGAACTAGCTTTTGGTTATTGTCAGCTGAGATAACTCTCACCGGAGCCTGAGGGAGGACGATTCTGACGTTCTGAGAAAGGGTTGTGAGTGAGGAAAAGGTAAATAGAAAGGGAGCTTACTTCCAGTTCTAATGAAACTCCATGCATAAAAAAGATAGAAAGATCAGCTGCGTTCCTGTATAGATGATGCAGCCAGATTATTGTAAGCTCATGTTTTCCGCTGAGAGGTTCGATGATGACCTCGTTCTCGAAAACCTGAAATCTGAACTCCTTCTTGATTTTCTTGTCTGCATCCATTTAGAAAGGTTTTATAATTCTATTTTATTGCTGAGGATTAAATGTGAGGAATTTTAGCACATTGATTGAATTGCAGATAAGGCATGGCGTTCATGAGGTCAGCTCCGATCGTTGATCAAGCATCTGTTGACGTAGGATCATCGTGGTAATATCAAAATTAGCGTTGGGTATGCTACGGCAACTTTTGATAACGGGTATTCGTACTTTTCCTCTATCTCTGCTAGCCTAAAACGACATAAGATTTCTCAAGTACAAGCTACCCTTTCATCATAATTTTAGTAGAATTGACTTGCCTGCTTATCTGAGGAAGATAAGATACATCTACTTTTCTTAGGGTTTGTAAAAAGCATGTTGATTTATTGCTGAGTCACGTCTTGTAAAAAAAACTTTTGTAAAATATCTAGAAACACAGGAACTCGAATCGTAAATTTTATATCCCTGCAAGCTCAACACATTTTTCTCTTTTATGAGCATAAAGGTGGCTACTTATACACTCATATATGTCATTCTATGTTATTCGCGAGACTAATTACGTGTATTTTAGCATCTCAAACAATTCTAGCAACAATCCTTCTGGAGATACATTTCTATTTACGAGAAACGCCGCACACGCTATTCAATTATGACGATATGTTGTTCCGTGGAAGTTTGCCAATACTTTCTCAACTTCGGGCTTTTATGTCAAAATTCCTTCTGAACATACTACTCGCCTGACAAAAAACTCACATGACTGAACTTATCAAAGACTTTTGCATTTAGAAGAGCAAGCAGGAGAGACGAGATAAGAATCTAAGTTGTTATTTAATTATTATCTGAGTAAGGGTTTTTTCTCTTATTTTTCTTGAGTCAAAGAATCAAGATTTTAATATAGATATATAAAATTTATATACCATTATATCCTCAAGCCTGCTCCTCTATGAGATTGAAGTGCTCTAGAATCGTTCTTACTCGTCGAACGGAAATTATTACTGACATAACATTTTCTAAGTAATTATATGTAGGAAGTTTGAGAGTATCTTTGAATCTCGCTTGAGGGCCAGAATTAACGGTTTGTAAAAGAACCTCCCAATAATAAGCAACATTGGAATCTTAATCATAATGCGACGCTCAGGCCGACTCTTTCTTGTATTTCTAAATTACTTTCAATATCATTTTTTAATACGTTAACTCAATTAAATCCGGAACAACTAGGAATCTCACTTGCTTAAGAATTAATATTTTGGAACACAATGGACAAGCTCAGAGCCTCTGAAGAACTCGACTGTACTCTCTTTCAATCCAACGAAAGCACTAACTACACTCAATCTTTCCCTACCCTTGACGACGACGAGAAACTTTCCACAGACACTTCTTCACCTCTTTCAAAGTCTCCTGAGAGTAACCAACAATTTCTCAAAAGTTTAGAAACTCCAAACTCAGCCAATGAATTAGCCTCGGACTCACCAAATGTCCAGTCCTTTGAAAACGAATCCTTCCCTCGGAGAAGAGAAGAAGATTTCCGAAAGAATTACATCGATAGACTCACAGCGATGAATATCATCCAGCCTCACAAAAGGCACAGACCTCATCAAACACTACTCATTTTCGATTGGGATGACACACTCTTCCCAACGAGCTTCATTTGTAGCATGGATCCGAGCAAACTTCAGAATGACTCCCACATTAGAGCCTCTCTGCATAAATTGGATAAACTTGTATCCCGACTCCTTCAAAAGTCACTACGTGTAGGTATCGCGTTCATTGTAACGAATGCGATGAAAGAATGGGTCGAAAATAGCAGCAAAACCTACCTACCTATAACTCATGAATTGATAAATACTAATAAAATCCTCGTCATATCTGCAAGAGAGGATTACGAGAGTCTCTATCCAAAGGACCAAAGACAATGGAAATTCGAGTCGTTTTTGGATCTGAAGGAGATTCTTCAGCCTTCAGTTCCAACTAACATTATCTGCGTTGGAGATAGTGATATCGAGCACGAGGCGGCGCTAAATATTTGCAAGAATTTGGACCAAGCGATCGTTAAAACAATCAAGTTAAAGCAGCAACCTCGAATTGAGGAGTTGGCTAAGCAGCACGCAGCTATATTGGAAAAGTTTGAGAGCATTTATACGACTCTTAGGAGTTTAACGATTAAATTGGAAAGAAAATCAAACTGAATTCGAAGTCTTCCTCTAAAGCGAGGAAGGAAGGAGAATCCAGGAATATGCTTGTTTGTTGATTGAAACAAATAGGCAACTACTCTAATCTTTTTTACCGTTCAATAAAATCAAAAAGAAAAAGGAACTTTTCTAAGCAGTACTATGAATAAGGATATTTTATCAAATTTTATGAATATTACTGTCTTTTTTGATCACTTACAGTTTTTTCAATTTCAATTTTTCTTAACGAGTCACTTTTACTATCATTTCTTACATTTATAACATCGATCAATCATTAATATGACCTCAAATAAACTGAAATTATCTTCACTTTAGAAAAAGACCTGACTGTTATTTCTCATTACAGAATTATCCACACAGACCAACAGGACAAACTAATACACCGAATGCATCAGAGAGTCTGCAGACGTGTGGGACGAGATATCTATCAGGCTGCTAAATAGATGAATATAGTTTTTTTTCATTTAGGTAGTGCAGGTATGAAGCTGTAGGGAGGAAACAGGATTTTGGATATCGATATGAGGATCTGGAATAATGTTGGCCTTTAGGTTCAAAGTGCAATTTACGGACAAAATAATATCGAAAACGGATCGATTTTCTGAAGGAATGACATTCAATGTAGGCACTGAATACATATTTAAAATGACGTTGAAAAAATAAAACGTGGCTTCTTTGGGACACAGAAAGTGATATGATGTTGTGTGTGATCAGAAAAATTCGAGTCTCCCATCATACTATTTAGCACGGACACCTGTCAGATTTGTCATTATCAAGGCCTTTTGACTTGTCTGTCAGCATGCTCCCTTTTACTTGAGAGTTCAGAATCAACTCAGCCTCTTTATTTTCCAACTCCTCGCATAATTTAGTGAACAATTCGCTAATTCCGCGGTTTTCCTTCGCGCTGGTTAATTTAAAAGTCGCATTAATACTCTTTGCATAAGATCGTGCAGTGCTCGAGTCCACCTCGGCTTGATCCTCCAAATCGCTTTTGTTTCCAATAACACAGATTAGCAAGTTTTTCGGTCCCTTTTCCATTAATTCTTTGTACCAATCCTTTAAAGTTGTAAACGAATCTCTATTCGTGATGTCATAAATCAGAATGGCTATTTTCGCGTCACGGTAGTACATATGAGCAAGAGGCGCGTATTTCTCCTGGCCGGCAGTATCCCAAATCTGAAATTTGTACGTGGTTCCTTTGTAATCGAAATTTTTATCTTGAAAGGCAGCTCCAAGAGTGGTAGGCTCGTGCTCTTCGAAATCATTCATGACAAATCGTTTCAGTATGCTGCTTTTTCCGACGCCAGAACTGCCAAGAAGACAGACTTTAATTTGCTTGGGTTTAGCAGGAGCGTTCATTTTGATTGTGAAGTTTTAAATAAATTCTTTTATTTCGTAAAGTGACTCTTAGCATTCCATCTAATCTGAGTTAACACGATATCATATGTACTTCAAATTGCTTATTTTAGTATCTCGAAGTGCGTAATCAATTCCTAGTTTTTGTTATTGAAGCATCCACAATTTTTTTTATTCAATACGGCTACTTCTAAGGACGAACAGTCAAATTTGCTGCATCCAGAATACACTTCCATATCAGCTTGGTGGAATTTGTTGAAGCTGCTTTAAAATTTTAGTCTGTTCTGTGTTAATAATGTGGCGCAGATCAGAGCAAAGGATGGAAGGAAAACATTATTGTTTTGACTACTGTACCACCATTTCGTACATTCGAATCAGCAGAATTGTAGGTCGAATATTCCATTTATTAGCTTTCTGGAAAATTCTCAAAACTATAGAAGTTCAAACTAGATAGGAATTATTTAAAAGCGGATTCTGTAAGAGTAGCATTTTGGAAGCCAACTCATTTATTTCAATTCCTCAATTCAGTTTCGAATATTCCAATATTTGAGAGAATCAGAACTTTCATAGGTGAACAGTTCGAGATAAACGAAATGCAGGATTTTTTAGGCGCAGCACCGAAGAAAAGCTAGCTTACATAATTCTCTATTATGCACCAATCCTCAAGCAGCCCAAGTTCGCATATGACCATGCTTAAATCTTCCAGCAAAGTTAGGAAAGCGATTATATTATTACTGAAAACTCTTCGTGATTCTCGAGTCTAATCTACCTTTTGCAAAATCTGTTCGAATCCGTTAGATTTCATGCTTCCTTAACGCCTTCCCCGTTTTAACGCAAGAAGGCGAACGAGTCAAATTATTACTTGTCTGAATTACCAGGAAATCAACGATTCATTCGAAATTTGAATCTCTTCTAAGAAAGATTCTAAGTTGTGCTTCTTAATCCGGTAGATTCCGATTAGAATCAATGATGATCTATTTAAATTGCTGTTTTCTTATTGGAATCAAAAATACTATTTAATTGACAAGGAGCGAAATGACTGAAAGAGCGCAGGTCCTACAACCTTCATTCGTTTTGAGTTTTTTGAGCGGCGGATTTGCTGGCATGATTGCCAAAACAATCGCCGCTCCTATGGAAAGAGTTAAACTCCTCCTTCAAACACAAATAGCCAATGATCGAGTCATCAGACCATACCGAGGAATCACAGATTGTTTCATACGAACCTTACGTGAAGAAGGTGTTCTTTCGTTCTGGCGAGGGAATGGAGTCAATATCCTGAGGTATTTCCCAACTCAGGCTCTTAATTTCTCTTTCAAAGAGTCTTTGGGAAAAAGACTGATCACAAGCAAAAAAGAGCAAGCTCCAATCAGGTTCTTTGCCGAAAACATCCTAACCGGTGGCCTTGCGGGCTCTATCACGACATTGATTCTCTACCCGCTCGATTTTGCTCGAACCAGACTCGGCGTTGATATTGGAAGAAGACACAATGAGAGAGAATTCAAAGGCCTTTTCGATTGCATGAAGAAGATCTTGACTTTCGATGGCCCATTAGGATTGTATCAAGGCTTTGCCCCTGCTCTGCTTGGTATCTTTATTTATCGAGGGCTGTACTTCGGCATGTATGATACCGGCAAAGCCCTCCTATTCGATGAGAAAGGAATTTCTTTCTGGACAAAATTCGCTTTCGCTCAGGCGGTCGTTATCTCATCTGAAACGTTTGCTTACCCAACAGACACAGTGAAACGAAGACTCATGATGCAGAGTGGAAAAGTTGGGAAGCAATACAGCGGCTGGATGGATTGCACACTCAAGATAGCACGGAATGAAGGTTTGGGGGCTTTCTTCACTGGTAACCTAACGAACGTCTACAGAAGCTTCGGTAGCTCTTTATGCTTAGTTCTGTACGATGTCTTTAGAGAAGCGGCGGAGAATCACGCTGCTAAACTCACAAAAGTTTTTTGAAAATTCAATGATTAAGAGAGGTAATTAGTTATTTAAATTGATGAATGGTGAGAATTAATAAGGAAGCGAGGTAAAATGATTTGGAGCGAGAGATATAGCTCAAGGGAAATAAATATTTCATTGTGAGAAAAGTATAAATTTCAAGTAATATGCATATTTACTCATTGTCCACTTTATTTAATGAATTTAGAACACAACAAAAAACACAACCGCTGATAGTGATTAAATTTTTTTATTTTTTGAGAGGCAAACTCAAGCCTTTTTAATATGCAGGATAATAATCCTCGAGTCGACATTCCGACCAACATATTAGAGAAACAGCAAGTGAGTTTCGCTGATGAAGATGATTTAGCTGTACTTTTCTCGCCTTCTCTCTATCTCATACTGTCCTCAGGCCGTGAAGAGTATACTTGAAGCTCACGCATATAAAAGGAGCGTACAAGAAATAGCATTTTTGAGAGCTGCATTCAAAAATATCACATACTTCAACGATTTGCTTGAGCTGGTTGACGAGAAGCTTCAAGACATCATTCTTCGAGAGGTCCGTGTGGTGAAAGTGCCCAAAGGCAAGGCAGTTTTTGAAGCAGGTGACCATTCTATCTCTACATCTTTCGGCTACAAATTCCTCCTAAAAAATGGGTATTAGGCGCGACTGGAAGGAATTTTTACATGCTTCTCAAAGGATCTGTTTACATTATCGCTAGATCCGCTATGGAAAAAGTCATTGCTAAAGATCAGAGAGCTATGAAGAAAAAAACTAAAGCAAAAAGCAAAAACTCCGAGGCTGGTACACAATCACCTCGCTCTGATTCCAATACTAACGGTGAAGGCGAATCCCCGCATTCGCCTGCTCAAAACAAACAGCCTTCCAATTTTAATCCAAAGAAAGAAGCCATTATCAGAATTCTTGATATGAACGACTCACCGCCCAAAGAGCCGGTCAAAGAGAACACAGATTCAGATGCACCTGACTATATTGCACTTGCGAAAGACAAGGATAGAGAGTATTATACAGAGAACTCGCTGATGGCAACCTACCCAAATTTTACACTTTTGGCCACTCTGTTTGCTCCAAATTACTTTGGTGAGATTGCCTTAAATACCCAACAAGAGAGGTAAATGCGTTTTTTGTGATTATCTGTGTGCTGATACTCTGAAACAGAACCGCAACTGTGGTGTGTAGAGAAGAATGCATCCTGGCTACCCTTTCAGGAGTTACTTATAATAGAATACTTGGTAGAGGACCCTGTTGTAATCAACGTTGTTAATTTTCCCAATAGGAGAGCATTATGAAGCGAAAAATAAAGCTGAATTAGAGTTTTTTTCGAAAGTGCCGCTAGTTGCGACCTGGCCGATTGCGAGTTTATCTGCAATTATACGTGGATACGTTGTGAGAAAATTATGCAAGGGAGAAAAGATTTATAAACAAGGAGAGGAGGCAAACTCGTTGTTCTTTATTAGATCTGGAGAAATCGAGGTTTGATTTATTATTTCCAATCTGAGGCATTCAATTATGTTGTGTAGTTAACCAAGAGAACGCACTTGCACTCTGACAGAAAAGAAAGGAATTTGCTCATGCCTTACACCACAAAAATCACGACTCATGGGAAAGAGTCTCTTGAGAAGTTAAACGCGGTTTGGAGATCGCAAATTAACTTCAAGAATGACATTCATGTAAATATTACTGCTTCATTATAATTATATATCTCCTTCTCAGGTTGCGATACTTGGAACAGGAGAAATCTTCGGAGAAACAGATTTGGTCGCAGATGTCAGAAAAAGAGAATACACAGCCACGTGTTATTCGGCCAAAGCCGAGCTATATGAAGTTGATCGAAAGGTATTGCTGCTGGCTGCTATCATTGCTAAGTTGACCCGAATTACAATAGGTTTTTTTCTCGAATGCGTCAAATCCAGAAAAGTTGGTACAAGAACTGAGAGAGTGCAACAATAAAAGCTTCTGGCGTTACAACTTTACTAAAGAAATCAAACAAACGAGCATCAAATACGCTTTGGACCTTGAAAATCTTAAAAAAAGCCAAAGAATCATTGATGAGCAGACTCTCACTCTCAAAGAAAAAATAGCTGACTGCTTGCATGGAGACGAAGAACTTGATCACGTGATCAGAGAAAGGAATCTTAAAAAGCCTGAAGAATGGCCGCAGTTTCAGGTTTATGATTTAAACAGCAACAAATCAATATTTGACCAGAACCGTCTTTTTGAGAAAAAAGGCAAATATATTCATCGCAACTTCTCTCAATCTCCAACAAAGAGCTCATCGGATCGAAACTACTCCTCTCCTAGAGAAAATAAGCATATTGGGAGATCATCCAGCACTGATACAAACATTCTCGCTTCCATTATGTCAAATACGACGAGAATTGCGGAAGAACCTTCAAATAGGAGCAGTCCTCTGTTATTTCCTAGCAAAAGTACTAACACCAGCCCAAGCAAGAGATCACAGATGCAAGAAAAGTCGCTCCTTCAATCAGCAGACTCTCGGGCAGATAGCCAGAACGCTTCTCCAAGTTTGACCCATCGTCCAAAGTTGCTAAGTAAGAATCTATCACTGCCAAGGTTGCGAAGGGACGGTCGTATCCAAGGACAATACAGTGGAGTGAATTCTACAAAGTTCAGTATGTCAACGGAAAGAACTGGTGGAATGTCTCCCAGTGCTTCAACGTCAGGCCTGAGCAGTATGCTAATGTCTGCCAACAAATTAACTGGAGCCAAGGAATCATATATTAAGAATTTTTTCGCGCTCACAGAACCTAAGAAAGAGGACAAAATGATGCGAATTATGCAAGAACTTAACAAAAAAGACGAATTGGTGCAGAAGATACACAAAAGACTGAAAATCCCTGAGCTTATGAGCGAAGCAAGCGTTTTCCTTCACAAGGGACAGACTGAGCCTCTGCAAAAAAGCAGCAGTACTCGAGGAAGGAGTAAGGATTTAACGTTCTATGCGATGGATGGTAGCGGGCAAGCAATACTTCCCACGAACTCTAACGCGCTAGGCACAACAACGCTGCCGAAGATCACTGAACTTTCTCTTGAGCTTCCAACTATCAAACGAGTCTCTCCGAGACGGTTAGAGAAGCTTTCGCTGAGCCTTTCCAAGGTGAACATTTCGCTTGAACCTGTAGCTGAAAGAGGGTAGACCCTCTTTTGAATTAATTTAGGATTCTTCCGTTTATTCGAATTTGCTAGCAATAAGTAACATTTTTTTCAACATTAAAAGCTACATTATGTAGTGAAGATATGTTCTGTAACTAAAATGAACATATCTAAGTATGTGTAATTTCAGAAATAATTTGAGAATCAGTTTTCGCTTATTTGGACAGTAAGAGTAGATTCAAAAATCAATAAATTGAATTCATTCTCTCACATTAATGTCTCATCATTTAACTTTAAAACGTTGTTGACACAATAAATCTTTAGATCGAATTTTTGTTGATAGAGACGGATATCGAACTTTATTCCATTCAATGGGAAGCAATTTACTCACTAGCAACAAGGTTCTAAGTGGTTTGTGATCTAGTTAGAGAATTGGTTGGGCATTTGAGAGATTATAGACAAAGATATAAAGAAATTAATAAATATTTTATTAAATTGGAAATTTTCATTCGGTCACAGTTTGGAAAAGAGGGAAAGGTATATTTTGAGCAAAAGTGATTTGCAATGGTTAAAAGTAAATTCAAATTCAGCTTCTCTTAGCATAGTCAATATCTCCAAACAAAAATCACCTGTAGAATGTTTATGAATAAAGGTAGTTTTGTTAGCAAACAAAAAGGTATTTGGTTTATTACATGCTTTTACTATTTACAACACACGGTTCAATTGCAAGAGATGAATAATCTGTGTATCTGGTAATACAAGATGCTAAGTTTTAATTTTCTCAAACCTCCCTGATAGGTGGAGTTTTCAAATTTCGAAACCTATTCTTCCTCAAATAATTAAATAAATTCAAATTGAATAACATCTAAGCGTTTTTTACTTGATCTCCACTATTCAGCTGCTTCCCGCTATAGCTGAAAGGGTTTGCAGATACTTTACTCATTGAGAACGAGTTACTATATAAGATAGCATATACTCTTTAACAGTCATTTTCTTCGAAAGTTCAAGCACACAAAACAAAATACTCTCGCATTGCTTTAGCTTTCTTAAAATTTGCTTTTGAGATAGGAAATTAGTTGCTTAAAGTAATTTTGGAATTGGTTACAACTGAACTCTTTGTGTGATTTTTGCTTTGTGATTCGCATCATTTCTCTAACTAACTCCATAGACATTCTTCTGTAATTTTTTCCCCCCCAAGTGGTTTTATCCTTTTCAGAACGAATAATATGATAATAGATCTCTTTATCCTGTCAGGAGAAATTTTTGTGCTGGAATAATTGAACATTGAGGATCTCTGGAATATATATAAAAATTTCATGGGAAATAGTTGAGCGTGCCGAAACGTGCGGATAGCACTGAAATAATCTGAAAGAAATTAACGAGAGATTTGAGAATAATTTGGAAGACTTTATATCTATATAACACTATGTTGAGATGAACCAACATCTTCTTAATCAGAGCAACTAATGAACGAAATCCAAAAAGGGTTGCCTTCCTCAAACAAAATCGCCAAAATATTTATCAAAATTTGACATGGTTTTGTTTATTTTGACAGTCACCGAGAAATAAAAAATAAAAGGATACCCACAGTGACCTAAACTGAATGAATAGTGGAGGTAATCGATACGACAACAGTCGAAGTAGAGATAACATAGGAAATTTTTCCAGCGGCAATTATGAACCATATGATTCTAAGCCAAAGGAACAATATTTTCCTCGAGACATGAGATATCATCCAACAAATGGTAACAAATCCATTATCCACTTTCTCTTAGTTTAATTCCTCGACTTAGATGCCGGGTCAAGAGAACAAAATCAAGGTAAATCGAAATAGTGCAGTGTCTTTGACACAATCGAAAATATAAGACCAGCAACGGAGTTATTGGAGCAACACAAATGAAAGAGTTAATGATGACAGAAGAAGAAATCGGTAATTTAGATTGCCTTCTGAGAATTTTTCAAATTTTTCCCATAAACTATCGAAGAGAAATAATTCGTAGCAGAAGTCGCAGTCAAGAAAGAAGAAACGAAAATACTTATGTATTTATATTCTAAAGAATTATTCAATGCTAACCCTGTTTTTCATTCAGTGCTGCTCGAGGTGCAAGAAGACAGGCAATGATCCAAAAGCAGGAAAGAATTGCGTTTGTGTTGTTCCAGCTTCACATAGAAGAGTGACGCTTGGTCCTGATGGATGCTCAAATTGCGGTTGCAAAGGTTGCACAAAAGAGGATCTTATTAACCGAACCAATGGTAATTGATTTCTCAATTGCCTTATATTAATATTTCCCTTTAGATCCATACTCAAAGAGTGAACAAAGCGATAGAAGAACGGAAAAAGCAAACAAATGTAGCAATAACACTGTTTTTTTTGTTCCATGAAATAAAATCCGTTAGGGAGCAAGCCTGAAGACGAACAAAATAAATCAAACGGTATCAGTAGCCATAAACTGAAAATGCTAACTGCTTGATATAATTGTTGTTTCATGAAACTTTAGCTGAAAGGTTCATTAGACAAACGACACGCGCTACTCAGCAAAGCCCATCGAATGGAGGACCAAGCAGCGATAATGAAAATGAGTAATAATAAAAATTACTTTTTCAGGATAAATACTAATTTGTATTAGCAACGCACCTGCTTCAGAGAATTTAGATAATTTGGATCGATCAGGTATTTATATTCCTTTGCGTGAGCTGACCTAACCCACATATTTCCACAGCCATTGGCAACTTAATAATGAGCAACTACAATCTAATTCCGTTCTTAATTGGATTCGGAATTCCTCAAAGAACTTACAGCTATATTTATGGTAATAAATTTACTCAACAATAAGCCTCTAAATCATCTGTTCTACAGGAAAGCAGAAGCATTGAAGAGTATTGAATAATCTTTAATTCAAAGGAGTCCAAAAGTACTCCTAATATTGCATTTTCTAAACCGTAAGTAGGATATTTTCATGAGCAATTTTCCGAAATTGTGAAGTTTCGGTGAGTATCTTTTTATTGGAAAAATAATTCCAGAAAACCAGTCTTGCATGAAAATGTAATAAGGATAATGCTTATATGTAATACTCATTAAAGCCGTCATTTTCCTCAAATTTCTCCGGGTTATTCTAACTTCACTATCTTCTTTTTTTGCTTAAAAATATGACTGTTATGTTTATTATTAATAAATAATAATTTTTCGCTTATTTACGGAAAAGAATGTCGCTTTGCGGAGGCAAAAAGTATAAGCCAGTTGATTTACGTATCATTGATCTCTGAGATCTCATTCTAACTAGCTTTCTTCAACAGAAAAGGCGGAACTCTTACCAATAGAATTTTCTGCTGGAAAAGATGTTAATGTTCATTATAAACTTTCCGGATTTCAATGGGAGAACTGTAAGCAATTATCTAATCGAGTCTAAATCAAGTTTAGCGATAGGACTACCTATGAATCAGACTGAGGGTCCAATCATCAGTGACGAAGAGATCCGCAGCAAAGAAAAAGAACTTGCTGAATTACAGAAAAAACTAGATGAACTGGAACAGCATGCTGTCAAGCGCCGTAAAGAGGAATTAATCGAGCAAATTAAGAATGAGCTTGTTGTTTTGATGGTAACTTTTTCGTATCTTATTGAAATCTTAAGAATTTCCTTAGCTCATTGAAGAAAATAAGAATGCGGATAAGATTTTGCAAGTAGAAAACTGATTCATGAGAGAATATCAATTGAAATTTTGTTCAATATGAGTACTTTGTTTGATAATATACACTGAATTTTTGCATCGGGAAACTGCTTACAATTAGAGTAATACATGAAATGGTCACAATAATTTTAGAATCTCCACATGCCAAAGATAGTGCTAAGGAATGATGAATCAGAAGCACTGATGAGTTATGTATTAGCCTTTATGCTTAAAACGAATGAATGAACTTAATTAAGAGTATTGGCTGCACAGAATTTTGTCTGCTGGAATTAGTTGTTAAGTTTGTTTATGCATATATACATACATACGATTAAAGAACATTTCTTTGAACTTTTAACAAGTATGCAAATGTGTCCTTTTTAGTTTGATTCAAACTTAACTGGCGAGTGCTTGAATTTCGGAGATAAAAATTCTGAGTGCGATTTATTCAGCTCTTCAAGTTGAGAAGCGAATTGTGGATCTTCACCGCAATCTTTATTTTTCAATATATTGATCAGCCAATAATCTGAAAAGAAACAATTACGCAGCTTAGCATAAGCAGCAGCTATCTCTTCAGATTCCAAACCGTACTTGAAAAATGTTTCATCTTCAGTCTTTGCCGACAGCAGCTCATATTTTATTTCTTCTTTCTGAATTGAAGATTAGGGTATCAATTTTCTGAAAATAAGCGAACAGTACCCTTTGATTGTTCAGCGCCTCAACGAATTTATCATTATTGAAAGCCAAGATCTCGAGCAGCTGCTCTTTAGTGATGTCTGGAGCTTGAGCGCTAATATATAACAATATCATGTTTTTTTCTGTTGATCAGTGTAATTTTTCATACTTTTCTTCGATCGTTCCCATTGTATTTATTGCGTTACATACATCTGGATCTTCATAAAGCACCTTCACAGACTCATCAAACTGTTCTTTTGTGATGTTATATTGACTAAGAACCGCATCCGTGCCTTGTTCCAAGATCTGTAAAACCTCTGCGTTATATTCTTCTAAAAGATTCGCGTAATAAGTTTCTTCATCATAGAAATGCTCTCTCCTAGCTATTTTCGAAGTAAAGCTTGATTCAGTGAACGCGTAGAACGGCTTACCGTTTCGGAATTTAACTCTGAGAGGGGTCAGCTTTGGTGCACATAATTTCTTGATCTTAGAAATTAAATGCAGCAAATACTTCTTCTTTATCACACCATCTTTTGTCTTAATTTTAAAGCCCATAGTGCTCTCTCGAAGCTATAATGCATAGACAGAAAGGAGTTATGGTTTTTGAATTCGAGCACCAGTAATATTACACTTTGCTCTGTTCCTTTGCCCGCGTGGTGTAGTTTGGTTTCTTTAGCATTGCTCAGAGGTTTTGACTTTTTCTGCTCTTCCTCATCAATCTTTAGCTCAGGAAGCTCTTTGTTCGCACGTTTAGATTTCGATCTCCTCTTTGTTGGCTTTGGTGCCTTTTCTTCGGTTTTGAAGAACACTTTATAAACAGTAAATCTTTCAATTCAAAAAGAAGTTCGGATTTCTATCTACCCAATCGCTACTACAGAGATCACCGAGAGCGAGATGCCAATAGCAAGCTTTTTTTTGTTCATCACCAGCTTAAATATTGAATTAAATTTTGCATTCGAATCTGTTTTGAAAACAAAATCTATTCAACTGTTCTTTCGAACTTGACAACGTTATTCATCATCTATAGGATTCAATGTCCTAAGCTCGCTGCAAGTAGCAAATTGCTTCTTTTTGTGGTAGTTTATTGATCATTGAGACATGTAATAAATGAAAAGTCTGCAATCTTTGTATAAATTCATACATAATATGGATTGCACCCAAAACAATTGAATGACTATATCTATGTAAGAGCTTCAAATTGCTTGAAGATGTAGCTTTAATCCTTCCTGCGTGTTGAATAGTGGTTATGAACAGAGAGAAATTGAAAATATTTACGCCAAGTATTGTATGCCAATCAGCAATATAAAAGCCAAGCGCGTTGAGAGCGGAACCTTCGTATTGACGGTAATTTTGTATGATAAAAATGTTAGCAGCTCTCTTTCGAGACAGAAAGCGAACCCTTTTTGAAAGAATTCAAGTAAGAAAGCCCACATTCCTCTAGGTTTGCTCTTTACTCTTTTTCCTAAAATTTATTAATGTATTTAGTTTTTCAAAAGGAATTTTAGAGTACTCTCACGTGTTGCTCTGGAAGGTGAAAAAATAGTTAGCTAGCTCTGAAGAAGAGCTTTTCTTCTTATCACTAGAGCAAATTCCCATTTGTCACTACTCTCGAATGAATCAAGGAATGTACTATGCTAATTGAGAAAAAATTCAGTGATTAATGAGATCTGTTAGAATCGAGTTAGACAATAACTCCAGCAATTGAAGAAATTTAATTTATAAAACCGTAGCAATGGATATCTACAGACTTTCAACTGACTCCAAATTCCTTAACCAGCTCGGCCAGGCTTTAAGACTTGATGAGAGGTAGGTTCTAGTTCGCTTTCTTCCTCTAAACTCCTCCCACAGGATGAAACTTCAAATTGGACTTCAAAAATTGAGCGATTTCAAACCAGCTGACCCAGCAGATGCTATCGACCAGGTCCTCTTCTGGGGCAAAATTGAAGGTTGCATTTACTTCTTCGAGAGCCTTCGACTGACGCCGATTATTTAGGAACTAATGGAGATTATTACATCGCTGTAGGCTTGCAATTCAATGTGTATGAATTTCCTAAGAAAAAATTCTTCTGGAGGTCCGTAAAGCTCGCTTGGTTCTAGACTTATCTCGTTTATTTTAGTGGAGAAGATTTCAACTTTGAGCCGCTTCCTGAGTTGAACCCTGAGTACAAGGATAAGGTGGACACTTTCAAAGAACCTTTCAAGGGCGAAGCGAAGAAAATCTTAATAGAGGTTGAGGCTCCTCAAGGCGATGATGCCCCAAACCCTGATGACGACGCCCAACCCCAAGATGCCGTCGAAGTGGACCCTCTGGCAGATACTGACGACGAGAAGGACTTAAAGAAAGCTCCAAAGAATTTTTATGAGCTTGATAGATTATCATACGTTGTGAGAGCTATCGATTTTGAGTGCGCTGCTCTTCCGGTTGGAGCTGTCAAGCTGACATCTGAGCACCAACTCAGATATAATGATACCTTCAAAGGATTGTCTCAAACAGACGCGGCAAAAATTACGAGCTATCAACATTTTAGAGCTCCTATCACCGAAGAAAAGCAAGAATTTATCAGTAGCTTTCACTTTTCGATTGCGGATTTGCTAATTATTCCCTTTTATTAATAGTGAGACCAGAGGCTGTGCTAGCATATGATTTCCTTGACCCATTGTCCACTGATCTTCCAAAGGGAAGCTGGTCCATTCACACGGACTCCTCAAAAACAGAGGTAAAAATATAACTTCAACCAGAGCTTCAATGACAAATTTACGAAAAAAGGTGACTGTTAGAAACCTCGTCTGGCCAGGATACATGACTTACCACAAAACAAACACAAACGTCTTCGGCTTCTGCTACTTCGGAGATGGACTTAAGAACAATGATCTTCCTTTTTTGGTATAAAAGCTTAGAACTTTACATTTACGTTTCTGTTGAGCTGAAGATTGCATATTGGAGATAAGGATAAGGATGATTTGAAAGTCTTCATAATTATTGCCAACAACAATTGAAATAGATTATTGGAAAATGTTATCTCTCTACTACCGCCTAATCTTTCCTTCTTCAAGATTGGGTCTACTTAGTTTGCAGACACCTGAATAGTGAACAAAATTATAATCATTATGTTATTGGAATAGCTCATAGAATGTTTAGAATGAGTAAAAGCTCTTCCTCTATGAGAGTGATCGGTAATACCATAGAGAAGAAATTTGAATGTAAAACCGGATTTTCAATTCGTCAACAATGAGAAGAATCCTCTATCAAGGCGAGAATTTTCAACAACTAAAACTACTCTGATAAGATATAGTATTAAAACAGTTATGAAATTTCTATTATATGGGAGAATTGCTCCAGATAAGCAAATAACGCTCTCATTTTCTAATGACTGGAACAATTCAGAACTAATTTTAAGTATCATACACAAGTCTTTAATTCACAAGGTTTCTTGTTGTTACAGACTCTCTTGCAGCTGAGTCGGCGTTTTTTTCACAGGCTCTCCTGAACCTTCGTACGTAAAATCTAATTCACAAGAAACAATAACATCTATCAAACCGCCAGTATAGAAATAAATACCTTTATACGAATCGAAAGATTTATTGCTCATCAGCTTATCTTGTGACGAATCAACATTGGTTTCTGTAAACTCCTATTTAGTAAAATTTTTAATTCGCTTCCAATAGATGTAGGTTTAGTTACGCGGTCAAAGTTCGAGACATCAAGCTCCCCATTTATCTTCGGAACAAATGGAGGTACTATTTCTTTTCTTAACAATGCGTCCCAGTCCATCCCCATAAACCACGGGTGGCTTTTGATATCTCTTGCTCCGTTATATCCAAGTCTCTTTGTCGGCTCTTTCTCAAAGAGTTTTGTTAAAAGATCCTTAACTGAAGGCGAAAAAGTGCTCAGGAACTTTGGAAAGCTGAACATTATTTTTTCAAAAAGCTCGGTCTGATAAAACTGAGTTCGATCTGTAGAAATGAAAGGAGGGACTCCAGTTAACAGCTCATACAAAAAGCATCCAAAAGTCCACCAGTCGACTGCCTTGCCATACCATTTTCTCAAAATTATCTCAGGAGCGAGGTATTCTGGAGTTCCAACCATTGATTTTGCGTCCTTACCTCCTTTAACTCCTTTCTTAGAGAGCCCGAAGTCAGCGATTCTAATATATCCAATAGCATCAATTAGCACGTTCTCTGGTTTGAGACTAAATAGTGTTATGATTAATGCAAATCCGACTTGTAAATATTACTCTCGGTAAATAATATCTTTGGAATGTAAATGCTCTAAGGCTAGTAAGACCTGGGCGACATAGAACCTTGCCCTATAATACGCCAGAAATGTTTGAAATCAAATCAAATGCTTTCGAGAAATTACTGGTCTTCGGTGAAGTATTGTCTTTTTACGAGTAATCCAAAAAGCTCGCCACCAGGGCAATATTCCAAAGCAAAAAAGAGTTTTCGATCGTTTTTAAAAGCATAAGCAAGTTTGATGACAAAAGGATGATCAACGTCGATCTAGCAAAAGGATGATCTCAGTAAGAATATGGAAGAGAGTGTGTGAGGGGATATACCAGTACGTTTCTTTCGGTCTTGATGTGTTCTTCCTGCTTTTTTTTATGAATCTCATCTCTTTTGAGAACTTTGAGAGCGTAGTGTTTTCCGGTGTCGTTTTTTTGCACAAGGAGAACTTTGGCATAGGAACCCTTGCCTATAACTGAGAATAGCTGGAAGTCATCGAGAGTTAGCTTCTTGTTGAAAGTTATTGTTTCCATTTTGTTTGTGAGTTTGTTTTCTGTTGAATCAGAGTTGCAATATAGCTCAATAAAGAGGTGTGGAAAAAATAAATATTGTAGAAAAATTGAGATGAAGAATTTAATAGATATTAATAACTAATTTGGACCTTGAGTTAGCTCTTTCAAGAAAGCAATAGTGTTATTCTGCTGATCATATTTTGATTTCCAGAGCATATTTGAAGTGATATTTTAGAACTAGACCTATATGAGCCATTGAATGGAGTTTGCTGAGACGCTGTTTTTATCTGTTAAATGATTTTAGGATAAAGTGCTCACTTACGATAAATAATTTTTTGATAAATAATAAGAATCATTTAAGGATCATATGTGAACGCTCGTTTATTATCAAAACGGTTCTCAACATTCTGGAGATTGGAAAGCAAATACAGCTAAACTCTGATCCTTTCCAGAAGTAACAACTGCATTGTTAAAGAATTTGCTTCAAAAGTAATAATTGCGGAATATAATTCTATGTATCTGTAGCAAAAATACCCAAAAAGAGCTTATAGCTTTGACTCAAAGAAACCTAAGTTGATAGTAGAAGCTTACGAGTATTATTTGGGCAAGCACCGGACTCTCAGTCTCTCTTTTTAAGTAGAAATTTGTGAGAGAGTCTTTTTTAAATGATTTCGAATTCTCTAGAATCTTGCTCTCTTTTCCCAACAACGGGTCTCAATACCTAAAAGCTTCTTCGATGTAGGTTGTTGAATATGATTATTTAATTGAGAACAAGCCTCATTTTTTTTTCACAATGATATTCTGGCCACAGCTATTACCTCAGGCCTCATTCAATAAATTTGAGATTAAGCATCGTGAAAAGCGGACCAAGTTCTGGACTCATTGCTGAATACTATTCTATTTGAATACCAGAGAAGAGCAGGCTTAGATTCAGTTAATAATAGCTGTTAGATTAAGACATAATTTTATTAAGTTATTTTATTTGCTGATCTTTGAAACAAATCTCAGAGGAAAACTATAATGGTGCATCTCGGATATCTTCTGTCTAACGGCCAAAAACAAATACTTGAACACAAGGTGAATTTGATAGGCAGGGCGACCTCATGCCATATCGTGATCTCAGTAGCACAATCTTTCATATTCCAGACATTAACAGCATAATTATTTCAAAAGCATCCAAGTATTTCCAAAGAACATGCAGTCATCGAATTTGATGACAAAGGCAACGCATATCTGAAAGATTTAAATTCACTAAATCAGAACATCGTCAACGATAAGAAGATCGGAAACGGAGCTCAGACCATTCTCAAGCACGGTGATGTTATTCTCTTTGGCAAAGGTAGGCAATGAGCAAGTTTGTTATAAAATTCATCCTGCCAATTGATGTAGATCCAACGAAATTTACCTTCTTATACTCAGATGACAAAATCTCGAGTCCTTTGAAGGAAAGTAAAGCTACAGGAGTTGGCAAATTGAAAGATAGAGATCAGAAGATCAGTCTTGTTGATAGTTTAGAATTCGGATCAGGGGTTGGAGTTCAGCAAACAGCCGAATTCGCTCCAGTGACTTTCAACACCAGACAGCAGAGTATTATCCATCAACCTGCAATCGAATTAATTTTTTTGTATTAGGTCAAGACCCTCAAGGCACTTACCAACAAGCTTTCGCGACCAAACAGCCAATAATCGATCGGTCTCCTCAGAAACCGCAACCACAACAACAGGCTTTTCAGAGGCCTCAGGAAATAGTGGGACAAGAAGCATCTAGTCAATATGAACAAAATCCGATACTTAGACAATTTGTGCAGAATACCCAGCCAATGCAGAAGCAACAACAACAGCAATCACCTCTGCAACAGCAGCAGCCTTCGCCAAAGCAGCAAACAAGTGGACAATCGAGTAGGAGAGACCTACATAATGCAGAGGCGCAAGAATTGCTGCGAGCCCAGTTCCAAACTGAGCTTATGGAAGTTCATGGTAAACTGCTGGAGAAGGAAGAGACCCTTTTGAAGAGAGAGGGCGAATTTAAACTGGCGCAAAATGAGATCGTTGCTTTGAGAGAAGACAATGAGAAGCTCAAGGCAAAGTTAAAAGCGATCGAGCTCTATGCTTCTGATTTGCAAAGAAAGACAGATCTCATGCAAAGAGAGCTGACAGAGAAAAATTCTATTTTGAATAACCTTCAGAATACGGATTTCGCTCAGAAATCTGCTCTGAATGAGGTAAAAATGAATTTTGCGAGCTAATCTAAAAAATGACTTATAGAATGAAATTAAATCTCTGCGCAAACTGCTAACAACGAAAGAAGATGAAATAGGATCTTTGAAGAAGCAGTTACAAGCTGTTTTACAAACTCAACGAGACGGAAACATTAAGTATTTCTCTCCAAAAGCTTCCATTACTATAATTAATCTTCTTCTTTCTTAGTACTAATCATTATCAGCAGTTCCTTGAACAGCAAGCCAAAGAGCTAGCTAACACTAAAAAACACGTAATACTTTTAGACTCTTAATGAACTTATTGAGTTTTCTCTTCATTAGTTGATCGAATATGAAAATCGAAACGATGAATGTAAAAGAAAATGGATTGCTCTTGTGAAAGTAAGTGGACTTTGTATTCCTGATTCAATAATAACTCTTTCATTCAGGAAAATATGGCCAAAGAAGAGAAAATTAAGGGTCTCACGCTCCAACTCAATAGACAGGTTGAAAACTACAAGGAATTGTTCAGCGAGCAAGACAGAAAAATCACAGCTGCTCATGTGAAATATCTTGCGGTAGGTTAATTTGAAATGCCATCATTATTAATTTCCCGGACAAGCTGGTTTCCAAAGACCCACAATCTCAAGAGGCAGAAGCCGCACAATTCCTCGTTGAGCAGATGCAAGGAATTCAAGAAGAAAGGGCTCGTATCGCGATCGAGAACGAACAATTGCACCTTCAAACCCAGGACTTAATCGATGAAATAAAAAATCTGAACGACGAACTCGACTCCTACCAGAAATACATTGATGAAAATATCACGAACCTGAACAATTCAAATCTCGATGCACCTAAACCTCAAATCTCCAACAGCAAACTCAAAAAAAGAGTCGAAGAACTTGAAGATCTAGTCCATGAGCTCAAACAAAGAGGTATTTGATCCATTTTAATGAGATTGGCATTTGAATAACTTATGATTTCAAATAGAAAATATTTCCAGAATAGTTGAATTGACCGATTTGGTGAACTCGTTGGAGCAGAAGTTGGCACATGAGATAAGTCAAAACGAAGAACTAAAGAGCAGATTTAACAAGTATGAACTTGAATGAGTGCTGATTATATCAACCATCTTAGTTACGCGCACAGCCTCAACACGATCAATGAACAGGGTACAATAGATTTCTTCTCGAAATTGCTGGAAGAGAAGGATCAGAAGATCGTGCAATTGCAAAAACAATGCGAATTTTTGAGTGTAATAATATTCAGTTTCTGTCAGTGACTGCTATAATGTTTATTATTTCAGAGCAAAGAAAAACAATACCAGCTTGAGTTAGAAAAGGCGAAGGAAGCTAACAAACAACTTTCTCTTCAATTCGAAGGTGAATTCAAATGCTTGATTTCTTGGCTTAAGTGGATCATGAATAGGATATAAAGCGAAACATTCAAGGCTTGAGGAAATAGTCTCGAAAGGAGGAGGGGCTAGTTATATGGCGTCGAAAGATGAAACTTCTCGAGGTAACTGTTAAATATTCAAAATGATCATTTAAACGGCGTTGTATTATTTCTAGATATCCACATACCATACAGCTCTAGCAGACAAGCCGATCCGATGATAATCACACATAACATCAGCGATCAGCAAGATCGACAGCAAATACCTATTCGAGCGGCAAATTTTTTGGGGACTAATTATCTAAGTGCTGAAAACAATATATACTGAGAGGAGTTCCTATACTTTACATCACTCCAATCTTTCGAAAAAATTTTACACACAGAAAAATATTCTCTCTCTCTTTTATGAGTTAAAACACCTTAGAAAATTTATGCTTTGTGCGATACCAATGAACTAATCAACATTCCCTGGCTGCCTCATGAATCTCGAATTTCTTAAAAATTAGGAAGCTGTTTTTATGAAGGAAAACTTAGTTATCGAAGAATCAGCTATGATATATTAACTTAAAGGGGGAAAATAGCATTAAACTGCCACTTCTTTTTTGAATCTTAGTCATTAGCGAAAAGAGTCCTGCAATTTTTTGTGTTTAACACAACATAAAGGCATCACAAAACTTAATTCTATCACCACGGAAACTTTTTGATACTTTAATGAGTTTCAAGAATTCACATCAAACAGTATCGTAATGATATCAAAATCAAAGATTTATTTCTACAAATTAACTAAATGCTAAAATAACGGATTTATCCAAAGCAAATGCAAAACGAGAAACTTATCTCGCGTTTATGATCCTAACGAGCCTACTAAATTATTTCATATGAAATATTTATCGGCAATGGTTATATTTTTCTGATACTGATATCGCTTTTAGAAAAGCAGGCACCGGATGTATCGCTTTCATCTTACGCGGCTGCAGCCGATTTTGCTCGTTCCTCGCGTTCTTTTGCCCTGAATATTTCTGGAAATAGCCAGTGGGAAGTGCCGTCTTATTCTCAAAAATAGCTTGCTGAAAAAATTTCCGATAGGCTGTTAACTCAGCCTTCAGCTCGTTATTAATCTCGTTTTTCGAATTGATTTCTTTTTCAAATTTGTTTAAATGGCTCTCAATCGCCCCATAATCTTTCAAAAACTGCTCCTCCGTCTTTTTATGTCCCTCCACTTGCTTCTTGATTTTATTATATTTGTCAATCAGCTCCTTCGAAGCTTTTTCAACTTCGCACACTCTCTCAGTCAGCCAATCACACTGCTGCGAATAAAACCCACAAGTTGAACAGCCCTTCGAGTCAAGAGTGACCTGTAATCCTTTATTCACCATAAACTTTAAGCCACTGCTGTCAGGCCTTCCAAAACCTCCGCTTTCAGCGCGATCTCCGACGGAATATTCATGGACTGTCCCTTTCGTTTCTAAATTTGCCGTTGTTGTTTCTGCGTCCGTGCTCGTCGTATTATGACGAGTTATCGAACTCATTTTGATTTTACTCGTGAGCTCGAGGATCAATTTATCCTTCTCGTTCATCTGAGCTTGGAGACTTCGGTTTTCCTTTTCCATCCGGGCGAGTTTCTGAGCGTATTGCTTCTCTTTCTCCTGCATCGCATCGAGTTCTTCTTTCATCTTGTTGACTTTAAGGAGCATGTTATTAACTTGGTTTAGGTACATATTGCTTTGTGACTGGTTTAATACAGCGTTTTCTTCTTGAATACAGTACTCGGAGCTTGTAAAAGTCGATTCCGTTTTTTTGTTGACTTCGTGCATGTTATTTGTCAAATTCCGCAGATTTTGGTAGCTTGTTATGCTGCGCTGATTCTTTTTCACTCTTTCAACGTTAGTAAAGCTGGAATTTGGTGAAGGCTTCTTCGGACTCGTGTTTTCGTTCATGCTCTTATTGCCCAAAGGCGAGTGACCGTGCATGTATGTGAAATCGTAGCTGTGGCGATCTGCTGGTCGGCCGTGTGGATCTTTTTTGCGATTTCTTACGTTTGGTGATACTGATGTTTTCACTGGGCCAAAAAAGGAGCCGCTGTTTGGAGATCTTTCGCCGCCGTAATGTCTCATTGGTAGACGATAGTGTTGGTGGGGATGTTTATAGAGAAGTTAGTAATATTGTTATCGGCTTAATTTTTTTGAAATAAACAGTCAACGGAATTATTAATATTCCGTTGATGTTATGCAGCTGTAGAATCCAAATCATTTTATCATTGAAAATAGAAGTTTTCAAAGTGAAAAAGAACTTGTGGGTAAACTCTTTCTTTGGACAATCGGATTGGATTAGTTGAAAGCCTTAAGGAATTATATCATAAGATAATTGTGGTTTTGGCTATCCGAGCTTATTAATGGTTTTTTTTTAAAGATGGAAAATGAAATATATATATAGCTATGAAATATTGAATTATAAACTCTCGCTCGTCTCTCTGAGATTTAAACCAAATAAATATGTCTTGATATTGGGATTTGTGAAACTTATGATAATTATTATTAGAAAATATTATAAACTATATTGATCTATAATTCCAGAGCACGGGGTTGGAAAACCATGCTCTTGGATAATGGTTTGCAGATAGATACAGCACTCTCTCCATTCAGAATTAAGCACTGTACTTGCTTCATTTTTTTTAGGTTTATTTAAGATTATTATATGTTTGTAAAGCCCTGTTCAGCAATTTTCCTCCTCTTCTGATAGCTTCCCAGAAACGCTATATGATAGGTATTCAGCTTCTAAGCGAAGAAGAGTGTCTTCAAGACTTTTTATGATTACCGTGTTGTTTTCTTTGATATCAATGTCTGAGCAGTCTGACCGTAGGGAGAAAAGCCCAGAAGGTTTGTCTGTGCTTCCCTCATAAGCAAGAGATGATGATGGCCTTTGTTTTGGCTGAAATAGAATTATTTCTATCGGAGTTGTTTGGGTTTGCGAGTTCTCACCCATACTATTGCTCTCTTCATCGAAAGAATCAAACGAGAAATTAGAGCTTTTCGCGATGAAGGCTGGGATAGAATGCCTTTTTTCTCTTGAGATACTCATTTTCCTGTAAGATGTCGCTGAATGCTCAACCGTTATCATATTTTCAAGAGGGTCGAAAGAATCTTCTAATGACGTTGCTTTATCTTGGTTCTCTATGGAAGAGACAAGTTTGTCGAGATCTGAGAATCGCCGCTTCAGCGTAGAAAGAGACTGGGCATGGATATAGGTTTGGAGACTTTCTGAATGAATCTCATGTTCATAGGCGTTCAAGAGTTCCTCCACTCCGATCATTTTATTCCTGCAAAGGGTTATCAGCAGTTGTGAGTCTTCAAGGATATCAGAAGGGTATTGTTCGATATCCTTGAAGATAGAGTCGATACAGTCGTTAATATCTTTCTCATAACTATATAGGTTACTCATAAGAGAAATTTAAATAATTTCGAATCGATTCGCAGATTAAGAGTACGAACAAAATAATAATCATTTGTGGCTGAGCAACCTCTCATTTTATGAACTTTAAATAGCACAGATCTTATGACCTGAAAATATCGCTGCACTAATTCTGATTCATCCCATTTTTCGCTCAATTCAAGACTTAAGAAGAGGGACCAATTGGTGATTAAACAGAAGTAGAAGATATTTATTAATATTTGCATTGAGACTGGAGATATTGCACTTTGAGAAACGCTATTTGAGCTAGCATACAAAACTCTACTATTTCCCATTCAGATGGTAAGTTCTTAATTTGCTGAGAATATTTTATATGAAAAAATTACATTAGATTTCTTCAATAAAGTTAGAGAGTTCGTTAGTACTTTAAACTTCAACAAAACTTTCTACCTTTGAGGGTACTTATGTACTGAGAAAAATTACCCAAAGATGCAGTATAATCAAAAGATATTAATATCACAGGAAATCTAAAAAGTTTCGAAACCATAATACTGCTGGATATCGTGCAATGGAACACACACATGTCGCTTATATCATGACCAGCCCCTCATTTCACAACCCTATATAGATGAAAATGTTATTAACAAATTCAATTTTGTAAAAGAGTATCACAGTGAATGAGGAGTGCTGACATCTGGCATTTCAACAGAAATTTTCTGGTACCCAACTTTGCTCGATCTAGCTGTCGGTCTTTGCAGCTATGATTAGATAACATGAGAACAACGATCATTTGCAGCCAAATTACTTCTTTATCATCATGAGGCTTTGCTTCCTTATCTTCCTTTTTCTGTTCTTTCGGTTTGGTTGCTTTCGAACTTTTTCGGCTGCGACGATTCACGCAGATGCAACAACAGATATAGTTTGCAAATAATTCGCAAAGACTCATTGAACTTGAGAAGGGTTTGTGCATAAGTATTTTTTCGCAGAGGAAGAGTAATACTGGAAGACCTTGGTGATGAAGAAATACTGTGTTAGATTGGTCAAGAACTTTGAGACTACCTATAAGAAATCCCAATAGGACGATTAAAAGAACTGCGAGTTGTTTTAAATTTGGGTCTCTTCTCATTTCACAATCAATTGCGGTTGTGTCGTTGACGCAGACTGGAGGATCACTTGGTCTGCAACAAATGTCACAATCAAGAGCAGCGCATCCTGAACCGCCACCACCACCGCTTGCAGAAACAACGACGGTTAGGAGAGCTAGTACAAGCGTAGCTTTTACGTTCATGTGTGTGTTATGCGGAATAAGTAAAACAATTTCAATTTTTAATTTGTTTATATTTAAGATTGATTGATACAGTTAATCCCATCAATTAGTCACAATAATCTTTCTGTGCTTTTCCATGAACTGCTTTCTAAGAGTGCATTCAAACCTATTCAAACCTAGGGGATCAATCTTCAGAAAATTAGCATTCATGAAAAAACAAACATCAGGATCTCATTTCTGGGTAATTCTGCTCCAATATGATTTGGAGTATGTCGGGCAATCCCGATTTTATTTAGAAAAATATTTTTCAGATAAGCTACCATAATCTTAGCTAATTTTCCTCTTCATTTAGGTGAGCAAGCAGCAGATATTATGCAATGTATAGTATCAAGTGCCTCAAGTATCTGACTTTGTTGAGAATTCTTTTCTTTGTTTGATTGGCAAATTGGAACTAAATTGATTCTAAATCACTCTGAACCACAAGTGTGTCATTGGGAGCTTTATTGAAATCCACTCAAGATATTTGTTATTGCATTTCTCGCTAGACTCGTTCCTCCTACAGCCCAACTCCCCAAATTGAACCACCTCTCCAGCTGGATGTTAATTATCAATTTATCAAAATTCGCCCTTCGCCTTCTCAGCATCAGCTTGAAAAAAAATCGTTTTGCCCTTCTTCGATATTTCTCCTAATGATCTTGTCCCTTCAACTAACGATCTGGGATTTGCTTTTCCAGATAAACCTCTCTATAATTTTTTATCAGTCTCCCGGAATTTGGAGCACCAGCAATGATACGTTATTTTAATTTTAGTTAGCAATAAATCGCAATAAATCATTTAAAGCCTCGTAAAACCTTACCACAGAACCAAACTTCGAGTCATTTTCATTTATTCTACTGCAATCCCCTTAACTCAATCTCAATGAATCCACGCTTATCTTTATCTTTAAACAACTCCCTAAACTCATCAATTATGAGTCGCGCAAGCCTTAACTCTTCCTCCTCTATTACGAAATCAAATAAAGGAGGGAACATGAAAACCTCCCTTCGTAAAGGCATACCTCGAGCTTCCAAGTTCTCTAAAATGCGCGAACCAGAAGAGGAAGAAGAAGAATCAATTTGGAAAGGATTTTTCGGAAAAAATATTTTAGGGATGTTTGATATTTCGAAGTATCTTCACGGAAGCCAGCTCTCCGACCTAGAAGAACTAAAAAAACTTCCAGGTCATAATATATGGAAATTGCCTGCTCGCACTTCGATAGGAAATGGAAAGATCATCGACGTAGAGGCTCTCAGAAATAGACTCCTTGCTGAACATTATGGAGGGTCTCAGAATATCCCTGAGGAGATTTTACTTGAATTATTTCCCGACGAGCAAGTAAGGAAGGAATTTATTGAGAAATATCGGACAGTGGTGAGTCCAACTCAAAATTCAGATCAAAAAGAGGAAAATACTCGGGATGATATTTCTTTCTTCAATACGGAATTCATGGGTGGAAAAGGAGGAGTCGAAACAAACGATGAGATGCTGCAATTGAGACCGTATAAGAGGAAAGTTATGGTGAAGAATGCAAATGGAGAGTTTGAAGAGGTCATTGTTGAGGAGCTGACTCTGATGAAAAAAGTTATGAAGAAGGTGATGGTGCTGAATGCTGATGGTGAATGGGTCGAAACTGAAACGGAAGAGTGGGTCCCAGTTGAAGGAGATTTGGCGGAAGTTTCGCCGATTCATACTCAAAACGAACTTCCAGCTACTGAGAGGAAGTATTCAGCGTTTGGATTTGATTTTGAAGAAGCTGATAGTCCAGGATTGAATATTAGGAGATCATATTCTCAAAAACGGAAAACCAATGGCCCTCTTGAATATCGAAGAGACTCAAAAGGAAATATCGTTGCAGTTTATGAAGCAGCAGACGGCACGGTAGAGTTTCGAAGAGTAAATTCATCGCTGCTGAAAACTCGCGAAGTATGCAAGCCCCTGTCTGAAAAGGAAATCGAGCAGCAAGTGCAGATAATAATGCAGAACATGACATTTAAAAACGAAACAGAGCGAAAAGAATTCGAAGCTAAACTTAGAGAAGAACTCCGGAACAATGGAAGTCTACTCACTGATGAAAATGGAAATCCTCTTTCTCCATCAATGTTAAAAAGGGAACTGAGTAGAGGTAATTTTATCTTCATATTGACACTAACGAAATATTTCAATTGATAGTAATGGACGAAGACGGAAATTTAGGGCAAAATGTAATCAAACTTTTGAGAGCGTTGTCTGGACAAAGCTCTAACTCGATGGAAAAAAGATTAAATACAATGGGGTATGAAACATCATATTAAACTTACTCGGTTAATGAGCTCATATATGTTTTGGTTTAGTCAAGGAAGTGATGAAGGAGATGATTTTGATCAAGGCAAGAAAGGATATGAAGAACAGTTTGAGAGACAAGGAGGTAGACATCGGAAAGGAGAAAGAGAGTTGCGCTCATCACAGCCGGATGAGGAGAGTCCAAATCCTGGCAGTCAGGGACAGATTGAAGGCGGGTATGCTGAATTTGAAGGGGAAATGCCTCCTGATGATATCGGAAATGCAGCGGGTGAGTGCTTTGTGGGAGATCCATTCCAAAAGATTCCTTTCGGGAAAATGATGCTAGCAGCTTCTAAATTCAAAGCTGCTCATATGAAAGGGAAAGGAGCTTCGAAATTGGGTGAAGAAGAAATCGAGGAGCTAGTTCAGCTGCTAACACAGAATATGAGCTTTAAAAGTGAGACTGAGCGCAAGCAATACGAAGCGAAGCTTCGAGAAGAACTCAGCGGAAAGACACTCAGTGAAGTGGAAATAGAGCATCAAATCCAGTTAATTGTGCAAAATATGACCTTTAAAGATGAGGCTGAGCGCGATGCTTTTAAAGCGAAATTAAGAGCCAAATTCAGAGACAAGCAATTTAGTGAAGAAGAAATTGAGCAACATGTTCAGACAATTATGAAGAATATGACTTTCAAAGATGAGGTAGAACGCAGTGAATTTGAAGCAAAGTTGCGCGCAAAATTTAGAGGCAAGAAGATGCTCAGCGAAGAGGAAATTGAGCATCAAGTTCAGTTGGCAATGCAAACTATGAATTTTAAAGACGAGACCGAACGCGCTCAATTTGAAGCAATGATAAGAGCAAATTTCCGAGGTAAACAGCCAAGTGAAGAGGAAATCGAGCAGCAAGTACAGATTATCATGAGAAATATGACATTTAAAAGTGAAACCGAGCGGAATGCATTTGAAGCGAAACTGAAAGAAGAGCTTAGAAACAATGGATTTCTCACATATGATGAGAATGGAGCCGTTGTATTTTCTTCTCTTCCTAAGAAAACGAAAATAGTAAAGAAAAAGAAGACAGTTGTTAAAAAGATCGTTAAAAAGTCCAAGGAAGAGACAGAGAGTGAAGCCTTAAAAGCTGCTAAGTATGGATATTAAGAAAATAACATAAACAAACTTACACATTGAAAATAGGGATGGACAGGACAAAACCGGGAATCAGATTACTAACAAAGCTGTAGAAGGTACTAATTCCAAAGGAGAACTGCAAGACAGAAATGGAGAGGAAACAAAGCTTAAGTAAACCGATTCGAGATGATTATCTAAGGCATACCTCATCCATAGTGAAAAAAAAGGAGGTAAATTAGTTAAGGGCAAGAGTACTGGAGCTATTAAAACCGGGGGAGTACTTACAAATGGCACAAAAGATTCTGCTAAAATTAGCAATAATGAGAAAAATGGCGATCAATTGTTACAAAAAACTGTGAGGTAATAAATTATCCCGAGGAAGGGTTTTTATATCAATTATATACGTATGTAGCAATGGTGGCTTACTGAATAACAATGTGAAAGGTTGTCATTCTAAAAAAGGCTCTACAGCCATGGACCAAAAAAGTAATTATTTCTTTAGTTTGACACATCTGTAAATCTCTGCAGTAATTGACTTGAAAAACTTAAAAGCCACAGAAAAAGGCAAGGCATCTGATGCGAGCAAGGGAAAATTAGCTACTGTTGCTCATATCCGCGCTGGGTCTCTTGGAAACTTAGCTCAAGGGAGTAAAACTGACAGAAAACCTGGCCAGGAAACGACAGAGAAAAAAGAGTAAACTATTTCACCATTCCAATTTTATATTGATGCTTACATGTATAATAGCCTAGGATTAGTAGGAAACAGTTCTCAAGGTGGAAATAACGAGAATAATGTTCAAGTAAAGCAGAAAAAGAACCTGAATAATAATCAAGACCAGTAAGCATGAATGCATATAGCATGTTCTAACAATGAGACCTTAGAGGGGCAGAATTTTTCATGAGAAATGCTATCTGGCAAATCCAACGCAAAGTGAAGATGCTCGAAAGACTTGTACCATCATTACACTTGCTGGCATCTAGCTAACTCATTTATGTTCAACAGGGGTCTCAAGAAGAAGAATTCGCAAGGGAATACACTTTTAGCCCAAGAATCAACCCAAACACAAACAAAATTCTCGCAACTGCTCGCTCAATATTCGATATTCTTGCCGAAAAGTTCAGAAAACTGCAGGTTCCATTTAATTGTTAATCTGAGATTTAACTCGCATCATCTTAGGAAGAGGATGAGAAGCAAAAGCAAAGAAATATTCACAAGTTTAGTTCATCTTACGGATTTAAGTCCTTAAAACGCAGTCCAAGTGAACTCCTAAAAATCCAAGGAGGAACAGGCTATTTAAACCGACCAAACTATGGTACTGCTTTGCAGCATGAAGTTGAGCAAGAGTTCGATCTCCGTTTTCCAAGCCTCCGTGCGTCACGACTCAACGCTAGTGCATCGCTAGACAAGTATTTTAAGGAAATAACCAACCTACTGGCTGGTCAAAGTGCTGAAGAGAGAGAAGAAATCTGGAGAGCCATTGAATACCAATTCTTGCTTGTGAACTCCACGGAGGAAGTGATTTAGCTCTTATTTGTAAGGTTGATTAACTTTAACTTAACAGGTGCAAAAAACTATGGAACAAAATTACGGCCAGCATCGACGTCAAAAAACATTGGAGAGCTATCCGAGCACCATTAGAGACGAGAAAGAGTCTGTGAGAAAAGTAAGCGAGCTGACTGATTATTCGACGTATGCGACACAAGCACAAACTCTTACCTCTCCGAAAGTAAATCAAATATATTTATCGGCTGTAATCCTAATACCAATTCTGAAGAATGTGGTGGGGAAAATTGGTAAGATTCAAAGTCCAAAGCAGATGTCACAAGCAAGAGTGAGTTTGACGCAAGCGTTCAGTTCTAGCCAAACAAGTCAATCAAAGAAAATATAAATAGCGCATGGACAAATGCACTACTTATACTCTTACTAAGAGTATATAAAGTGGAATTCAGTGCCTGTTGGCTGGAAATAATAGTTAGTTATGACAGAAATTTTGAAATTGAATTAGAAAAAAAAAGTAAAGTAAGGAGAACATTTAATGGTTGTCTTGTTTTGGTGACAATATGTATTGGCTACTCCGATATTTTATGGAGTTTTTGGGTTTTATCGCTTTGTGTCAGAACAAGTCGTTACTTCGAAATCTTTGGTGTATTTGCAAGTTCTCACTCTCTCACTAAAGAGAAAGCGCTTAGGCGGATTAGAGTACCAATAAGTAGAAAAATGCTCGACAGCTTCACTTCTGCATCCATCAATTACAAAGGTCTTAGCTGCTTATTTCACTTTAACTTTCACAGCTAGCCTTTTAATTGTTTAAGAGACATAAGCTAGAACTCAACTCCGTCAAAGATTCGGATTGATTATGCAACAACGAGAACAGCTCCATGCTCAGATGGTCATGTCAACCAAAACAAAAAAACTTTCATTGAATGATTTCCCAAAATAATATCCATTTATCATGAAGATTAGAAAATCGCGGATGAGCATCAGGTAATCAGGTCATGATCACCTTCATCCAAACTGCTTTGAAATCGAAATCTTCTTCCCCTATGCACTGCTATTCCAACTAATCTTAAGAATAAAAGAAAGAAACGATCTTTTTTTTAGTTTTGCAGTCATTCATCAGAGAGAATATTCGCAATAAACAGTTATTCCTGTATGAAGCTATGTATATCTCATTACGAATTCATCGATTTATATATATATTCTCTCTATCAAGTAATTATGGTTTATGAGATCTTAAAAGGCATCTTCGAGAGATTTGCCCTCCTCGACTTCATCAAGCTTTGGAGGTTCGTTGGTGTGAGGAAGTGGCTGGTACACCTTAATGTGAACGTACTTTCCATCTCCAACATCAACCTTAATCTTGTAGTTCATGCCAGCAACGACTTGAGAAGTGTATTTAACAGCATCGAACTTAGAGAAAGTCTTGCCGCATTTAGTTTCGCAAGCTCCCTTCAAAGAAGTGGCCAAGGTCTTGACCTCAGTATCAGCGTCTTTAGCACTACCGTATCCTCCGAGCATTTCTTTGTTTGATCTTGTTCTAAACTTTTTTCTAATTTTGTTATGAGAGATTCTATATCCAACTCGAGTTATAAACACTGATTTATTTTAAGACAAGATTCACCTTCTAAATTCTGGCAGATCTTGAGTTTCATAGCAGAAATTTGAGAATTTGTTGAAAATCAGTATGGATTTGTTAGTATATTAATAAGAGACAACGATATCATTTTCCCACCGGTGGAGGAGCTGTTGTTTCAAGCCCTGAAGAGTGATCTGTGAAATAGCCATAATCAGCAGGCTTTTGAAACAGAAATTCAGTTAGAAGTTTATTTACGAAAGTCCGTTAATTCATAATTTGTTGAAAAGTTGCTTTTGTTATGATGGAATTAAAACCTTATAAACTCAGCAAGACCGATTTTTTTTTTGTTGGGAGCTATTTCAGTGTTAGTCAGGCTTTCTCCATCTAACTACTGAAAAGTAGAGAGAATGAATATGTGCTGACAAGATCTCCTAACTTATCGATAAAAATCTGCGAAAACACTTAAATTTCTATGTTTCTTGAGGGGTCCTCAAGAACTTTTGGTTGCAATGAAGTAGGTCTGCTGATTATCTCAGCTCAATATTAACTAAAAAGGTGTGTTTTCTTAATCTTCCTTTATCGATTCGAATTTTCAGCGGCATTAAAATAAAGAGTTAATAATTTTGTCGAAAGGAAGGAAAAATCAAAAGTTTTTCTTTTGAATTGAGCTTGGGCAATTCATTCCATAAGACTTCAAATTAGTCGGATCGACCCTGTGCAATAGACTATAAGCGCATATTATTGAAGAATTAAATCAGGCTTTTTTGTTTTTGGTTATTAAGAAGAGGACATTATTTTTCTTTGAGGTAGTCTTCGAATTTAACTACGAAGAGAGAACTTTGCATTGAACTTTGAAATTTATCTCATTTCTATTTCGAGAAGCAAAGAGCTCAACTCATCCTTTCTCTTTAAATTTAACCAGGATGATAAACTGAAAACAGCAAGGCAACACATTATGTCCTGCGAACCGATTAAATTTTCAGATTACCTCTCACAGCTTTGAAGCTCTGAAGATAGTTTCTTCTGTTAAGAGGACCTAAAACATATTGGCATTGCTACTCAAAGCGGGTAGTTATTTTAATTAAAACCCTTGATAAAATTTTTGACATCTTTTCAACGAATCCAATTTCGCTTTTAAGAAATCTAACGGATTCGAGTTTTTCTTTCACATAGCTGCGAATATCTGCCTGAAAAGAGCAAATTCATCTTGACTACTAAAAATGACATTTCCCATGTCAAAAATAATATATAGGTTTAGGCAGTTGACCTGACACGTTAGAGCTTCCATTAAGTGCCAGTGAGATAAAAAATTGTAGCACGTGTTGTGTAAAATACCCATTTACTGTAAGTATATAAATAGCTTTTTGAGACGCACGGGAAAAAAAAGTGAAAAATCCGCTTAATGGGTAATGTTTGCAAGAAAACTCTTGTTCTACTGAAAAGAATGATGGGTTTAGTTCCAACAGCACGCAGCATCCGAAGAATATCGAAGACAGCGCGGTTAGCTGAAAAATACCCCTATTTGTAGGCTTTCAAGATCTCTATTTAAGCTTCAATCAAAACATCAAAAGTAGACTCTGAACGCGTCAAAAAGCCGATTCAACCGAATTAAATTAGTCAAAATTAAAAAATAATCTTTAGAAAGTCAAAAAATGTTTTGGGGTGCCCTCGTAAAACCAACCGAACCAGTCAAGCTGGCTGACACAGCTGATAGCGATGTCCTTCGCCTATCCACTGCTGTCCTCGGAAACAAAGATGGTAAACTCTAACCTCCTGACTTTTCTTCTATTCAATCTCCCGTTTTGCATTGTCTTGCTCCCTCCAAAAAACTTTCTTATTAACCTTCATTTTCTTTCTATAGCTTCCGGTAAAACCACTGTCTTCGCTGAAGTTGAAGGCAAGAAGTACGTCATCGCTCACTTGGTCGCTGATCGTACCGAACAAGTCACTTTTGATTTGTATTTCAGAGTCGATCAGGACGTTACCTTCTCCGTTCAAGGAAAAGGCGAAGTTCATTTGGGAGGGTAATCATTCCTTCTAAAAACATTCACCCATTTCGTAAATTTTTTACAGATATTTCGAGCCAAATCTCGACGATGACGAACTTGATGAAGAAGAGTTAGAAGCGCTCAGACAGAGAGCCGGCATCGATGACTCTGATGAAGATGAGGACGATGATGAAGAAGTTGTGAATGTTGGAAAGAAACCAGTTGCAAAGGGTCCGCAAGCCGGAGCTAAGCAGCAACCACAACAAGTCCAAAAGGCTCCAGCTGGAAAGCCAGAGCAGACAAAGCAAGTTGCTAAGGCTGGTCAATCACCACAACAGAAGCCTGCTCAACCACAACAAAAACCAGGCCAATCACCAAAGCAACAAGCCGTTCCTGCTAAGAAACCACAAATCGAAGATGATGATGAAGACGATGACGATGATTTGGCCCTTGATGAAGATGATGATGACTTGGATGGTAAATAAAACTTACAAAATTTCTATAGGCTAACTCGAATTTATTAGAAGGACTCGATGATGATGAAGACGACGGAGATATGGACGATGATGACGATGATGATGAAGATATTGGTGCCCAACCTCGCAAGCAAGTGAAAGGACCAGGAGGTGCCGCTGTGCAATCCAACGGACCTCGAGGTGGCTTCGGAGGTGACAGAGGCGACAGAGGCGACAGAGGTGATAGAGGCTTCGGTGGCGACCGAGGAGGAAGAGGCGGTTTCAGAGGTGGCGACCGCGGAGGAAGAGGCGGTTTCAGAGGAGGTGATAGAGGAGGCTTCAGAGGTGGTGACCGAAGAGGCGGCGACAGAGGAGGAAGAGGTGGTTTCAGAGGAGGTGATAGAGGAGGATTCAGAGGTGGCGACCGCGGTGGCAGAGGCGGTGGCTTCAGAGGAGGAGACCGCGGCGGAAGAGGCGGCGGTTTCAGAGGTGGCCGTGGAGGTGATAGAGGCGGAAGAGGTGGTTTCAGAGGAGGAAATCGTGGTGGCGGTAGATTCTAAACGATTTTAGCTTACTCAAAGCTCCTTAATTTTGGACGTTTTTTTATTATTTCAAAATTAAGCTAGTCTAATGTGATTGATTATTGATATTGTTGACTACATTCTAGATTCTCTCCAGATTAAGTCTGGTAGGAAAAAGATTTACCCTTCTAACACCATTAAATCATAATATTGAAAAAGAAAAAAAAAAAACAACCAAATTCCTTTTCCTAATAGATAGCTTCAAGCTGCCTCACTACTGCTCGATGTATCTATCAATTTTAATTGTCAGAGCAACGAGTCGATTAGGCAATTTGCAGTTGTTATTATGTAGTTCTTACAATTCTGAACAAAAGACCTTTTACTCAAGAAAATTCTTCGATAAGTTTTCCGAAAACGCTACAGACTTGAAAATCAAACGCTCTTGTTGACATTTATACTTAGCCCTCTATTAAACAAAAGACACTCAAAAGATCTGACATTTCTTTTCTTCTTTTGGAACCGGTGCAATTTCATCTAGAAGATCCGTATATGAAGGTTCTTCTTGCTCTTTGCTTGCCTGTTCTATCATGTATTCCACATAATTATCCATGTTCGGGATTGCTTCAGTACGAATCCGCAGTGGCACCTTTTCATAATAAGAAAAATGATCATCGCCAACGATCTGCAAGTCACGACCTTCTAGCAGCTCTTTATCGATGTTCCAATTATACAAACTGGGCCCTGTTGTGTTAGCGTACGGATTCAACTCTATCAAATACACTCCACCATCTTTTAGAACCGCTAAATCGACAATATAATCCTTCTTTTCCAACAGAATCGTCTTTAATTCCTTTACCCAATAACTAAACAGCTTTTTCCGAATACTTTCACGCAAATTCTCATCGAAAAGCGGTCCAACTAACACATAGTGATTGTATTGAGAGATCGCTGTGAGCTTATTATCTTTAACAAAGCACCTAAATTCAAAGAGGTCGTCTATATTATTTTGCCATTTCCGCAAGATCACCTTTGTTGTCCAGTTCTCAGTGAGATCTTCTCTAGTTCTTTCCGCTTCTGCACATGTCAATACGACGTTGATATCATGAAATACTCGCTCCGAGGATAATATCAAACTCATAGCGTGATCAGCAGTCGGACACAGAAGGCTTTGGCTTCCAACGCGAAAGGTAGCTACAACCTTGTAATTGATATCAATATGTTCGTGAGGGATATTGCTGGGCCATTTGACATCTTTCCATTCGACTTTTATCTGTTCTTCAGCTTTCTCAATTTGTTTAACGACGTCTGGTCTTTTATGAGAATATCCGTCTTTGGGACTTCTCGAGCTGAGTCGGACGAAAAACGAACCAGAGCCAAACGATGCTTTCGCGGACTCGGCGATCCTGTTTCTTAAATTTCGTAGAGCAAGAGCTAGTTCTTGAGTTAAATTATTACGCTTGGCAAATCGGGTTTGGTAGTAACATTTAATCGCTAAAGCTTCTTTTTCGGATAAGGGGAGGAACGTTGTTGGGGCTGTGAGATGAGAAACAAGTGGATACCAAGCTTCTACGTCAAAGGGGAGGTTTTCGGCTTTCATAGCGAGATATTTGTCCTCTAATCCGTCAGCTACTTTCTTTTTCTGAGAAGAGTCCTTTTTTTCTTCAGTACTTTCTATCATTTGACCTACAGTTGCTTCCATGTGTTTGTGTGGACTTGGAGATGTTCAAGAATTTCCTTGAATTTGATATCTGATAAATTGCGATATCAGTATTTATCGCATTCTCATGATACCGTATTTTTTATCACCAAAAGACCAAGGATTCCAACAAATAGCGATAAAGCAGATTACTGCGACAACATTCTTAAAGCTTTTGTTCGAGTTGATGTTAATTGGAAGTAAAAATCTCCCTAAGTTAAGGTAAAGCAACAAGCTTATGAGATATATTGCGTAGTTGATTTGAGTGTAGTGATCCCAATGTGAAAGTTGTTCGTTGTTTGAAAAATCAAAACAATTTTGTGTATCAAGAAAATAGTCGGAAGCAGGAAAGGGATCTTATAAGATCAATTTATGGTCCTCGATGACCAATATAAATGCTTGCATTATTATTCGATAGAAAAATGAACCAAAGAGCCTCCTGAAACATACTCATCAATGGTTTTAAACCATGCCATACTCGGTTTGAGATTCGAGCAACTTCTTGCTAAACTGTTGCAAAAACTACCGAGTGATATTGTCCTGGCAAGTAAAGGGTGATATGGCGTTGTAAATCACTATGCGATAATAAAATTCCTTCAACTCATGAATAAGAGTTTTGCACTTATGAATTGCAAAAGTCAACTAGATGAACTGAGATAAATCCTGCGTCCAACTCATTCCTGAATTACTAATATCCAGTGTTACAATTCCTTCTACTTGAATCAACAGTGGGAAAAATTTATAATTATTTCTATACTCCTTGAACGAAAAAATTCAAGTGATTCAATCTAACATTTACATCGATGTAAAGGTATGAAATCGTTTCATCTCTATCAGTTTTCAGAATTTATTTCTTTTTGTGATTTCTGAGTAAAGGGATTTCTCAACAGCGAACCTCCAAAGTACTGGTATGCATATGGGTCATATTATTGTTTTTAGTAGCATGTGCATTATTATTATGGTCTAAGCACCTCATCACAATCAACAATTTACTTCAACATTTGGATAGAAGACACATTGAAAAATAACGCCTGTAAATTTGTGTAATATGAGCAAAAGTCAAAAGATAACATCAAAAATTGGTTAGAAATAAAAGAGCAATTCAAAAAAAAATGAAATAAAAAAAATAAAAGTAGATCAGATCGAATTCGAAAATATGAATTAATAAGCTGGAAAACTGGAATAAGTTGATTTTTTATAATTCGACCAAAACCTTCGATTGGGCCGGAGAAAACAAAAAGAAACTTACTCAGTCAGAAAAATCAATAACTTCAATTTTGCCAAAGTGAGCAGTTCGCTAAAAGCATAAGAAATCCCACATTTGCTGCAAATGTATCAGAAGGCAAATAAAAAATTGAACAGAGTAATATGAGTATGAGCACTAAATAATTTAATATGGAGTTCTCTTGCAAAACTTAAACAATACTGTGAATTCTCCAACAGACAGTCAGAATTTAGTATTATTTTTCCTTTTCCCTACTTCCTTTGCTGTGTATAATTTGAATACTTTCTAGGTGCATGAAACGAAGATTCATTGCTCATTCCTCCATATTGACTTCTATTTCCAATACTACTTTCGTTCAATCCTTCAAAAATTTTCTTTCCCTCACTTCTTTTTTTCACTCCTAGCCTGATCGAATTTGAAATATCCATCATCTCCTTCTGAAAAACAATATGTGACTGATTTTGAGAATCGTCCACTCTTTCATCCATCTGACTCGGCTTGTATCCGAATTCCTGAGCTCCAGAGAAAATCATCCTCCTGCTGCCGCCCTCATTATGCTGAGGTCTGGGTCCAAATTCGCACCTTCCTTCATGCCCCATCATACTAAATTTATTATTTTTATACTCACAGCCTTTGCTCGCATATTTACAGGCATAAATTTTGTAACTACAAATTTGTTCGTGAGCTTGCAGCCTTTCTTCAGGTGCAGTATAATAGCAACCAGGATTTTTGCATTTTATTAGTTGCTTATAACTGAATGAGAATTTCTCACTAGGCTGGCGTTGCGGCTTATCAATCTGACCGATAACACCATATTTGATTGGTTTAGGTGGCTGGTCATCAGGGTCCACTAGAGCGATTTTTGAGTCTAAGTTTGATCTGTTTGAAATTTGAGGCATAGCATCTGATAACGGCTGGATACTTTTTTCTTCTTCCTCTTCAATGTTTTGATTTTTTTGAGGAATCGCATTCACTTTAAATTTACAAACAGCTTCATGCTCTGGCATTTGGGCTTTAGGTAGCCGTTCCAAGCAGAATTGGTATTTGCACTTAACGATCAGTTTAGGACATTCGGATTCAGTATGCTCTTTAACGAATTTTTTGAGAACGGTCTGATCGCATGCATTTGGGCACTTAACAGTATCATATTCGCACTTCGCTTCATGTTTGATAAGTTCTTCGATTGGAAAAGCTTCTGGGCACCCATTTGGCTGAAAATGACATTGGATACTTAATTTTAAAACGATTGTTTTGAGATACGAGTTCATCTTTTTGACTTGCAAGTACTCACGGCAATTAGGACATTTTGCATCACTTTTCAGTATCATTTCAAGGCAATGTGCGCAGAATAACTGTTGGCAGAGTTTGCATTCGCCTGGAGCTTCGTTGCAAAGGATGTTTGGAATGTTGAGGCAGATTGGATCTCGGATAGTTTGAACAATGGCCTCACTGAGAGGGTCATTAGTGACAAATCGCTCTTCTGAGAATGAAGGTAGAGAAGAATATAACTCTTTCAACATTTTTATTGTTTCTGTTTTGAATCAAAATTTGTTTAAAAAGCGCTGTTAATTGCAAATTCTGTGAATCATACAGCAAATGAGCAAAGCCAGAAAAAAGAAAGTTCAGCATCCAAATAAAACGCATACTTAATTTATGAATGATGATCATCCATATGCTATGGGTTAGTGAGTAAAAATTGAATGATTGGAGGAAAATATGAATGAATACACCTAATAATATATGGAATGGAGGAAAATATTGCAAACGACATAAAATTGCAGAATTAATCCTTTGTCGCGTACACTTTTTTTTTGGAGGAAATCGTGTCACAAACTTCGATCTTATTCTTGTTAGCACCACTTTGGATCTAAATGAAATTCAAAATTTAAGTGAGGTAGCACAAATCAAACCTTTTTATTGGTAAAAAAGTAAATTTCTTGAGAAATAAAAACAAGGCAAGCAGTTTTTAAGAATATCCTCTGTTTCAATGGCGAGATACAGTAATTTTCCTTCCAAGAGAATCCGTGCTATGATATTCCTATAGTGTCCCCTCACAAAGAAAGAATGAGCAGGCTTGAAGAAAGGCTGAATGAAATAAATGTCCGTTTCCTCTCCTTTCGATTCAAATTGTTGTAACATCTTGTACTTAGTTTATTCCAGAGACAGACAGAAAAACCAAAGTCCATACTCTAGAGAATAAGTGCCACTCACTTGAAGATAAACTTGCCGATTATATCGATCAAAATTCGAAAAGAGTCAGCATTCTCAAGGATCAAGTATTTGATGTACTTTTTCAAAAATTTCAACTCCGACCAGGTCTCAAGAATAGAGAAACTTGTGGATGAAGAGAGAAAGCACCGCGAGCAGTGCTTAATTCAGAAAAATCAGAATCTTCAGGAACTGGAAGCAAAATTCCAAGCGCTTATTGATCAAGAAATTCAAGTTTGATTGAATAGTGCGATTGTATTTAATCATTACCAGGTCAGGAAGGAGAATGAAGCAAAGCTGATTAAGACAGTAGAAGACAGATTTAAGGTGCTGAGAAACGATATTGCGAAAGAAACTCAGATGAGAGGAGAGAGCATTGACATTATCAATAAAACCCTTGAGGTAATAAGGTTCATTGAAAAATGTAAAACTCAAACGACGCATTTGTTTATGATCGTAGTCTGATCTACCGAAGCTGAACGATGCTATCAGACAAGAAGCAGACGAAAGAGATCAAACTGACAAAGAAATATTGCAAAAAGCCTTGGGTGAGCTCTCTGGGCTGCAGGAAACGATTCAAACTGAGAAGAGCATGAGGGAGGAGAGCGAGCAGACTATTTTTGATACAATGAAGGAGTTAGTGACAAGAATAAGAGCGGAAATTGAGAATGAAAGAGAAACGAGGTAAATCATAGCAATGTGGATTGAATAATGAGAAACTTTTTTTTTGTAGGGAACAAACTGAAGAGAACATTTTGAACTTGATAGAAGAAACCTGCAACAAGATGAACTCTGCACATCATATCTGAGGTGAAGGATTAACAGAGAAGAAGTAGAAAAGATTTAACAAAATAGATTTATTATCATTGAATCCATATTTTTGGTTAAAAGCTAAAAATTATACGGTATATGTTCCTGTATTTGATGGAGACTCTAACAAAAGATTGATCATGATTTCCCAGATGGAAAACTATTTTGAAGCTAATTTTCGAATTGGTCCTGAGAATTTTTGTAAAGAAAGAAACACTAAACATTAATGCTGAAAATTTCTTTTTTCGATGGTTAACTATCGATGAATTGTGGCCACTTTTCAATTAAGCAAACCACACCTTAGTAAATGTATATGGCAGAGCTTACACTGCATCGTGAAGCACAAATTTTCGATTCACCTATTTGAATTAATCCACAAACTCAATAGAAATAGTAGTTTCAACTAATTTTAGTCGATCAAATTAATTACCATTTCAATTTAATTATTATTCAATTATGTTTAGTAATCATCTATTTCATTCAATTTACTTAGGGAATGTAAACAATTCTGGCATTTCCATTCTCTATTCATTTATTTTCAATAATTTAGTGTGAAATAGTTAATTCCAGATAATATTTGATGATTGCTAGGACCAAGTTAAATGCTAATTGAATGAATCACTTGGACTGTGTTTGTAGAGATGCACTACTACTCCATAAGTTAGTTAATTCTTAAAGTGCTCTTATCTATGTCATTGCTCGTTTATTAGCATTATATTACGCACTCAGTGCTTTTATTACATTTTGCGAGTCTCATCTCCATCACAGGAAGGACCAACACTCTAATGATTGATTACCTTTACAAATACATTCCTACTCATTTTATTTATCAACAGATGCTGTCATCAAATTCTTTCTGAACCAAATACCATTCCTAACTTTCAAAAATAAATTTCCCAACTGAAAAAAATGTAATTATCTTTTCCAAATAAACCTTGGAAATAAATAAACGCTTTTACTTCTCTCTGAAATTAAGTCTCATAGAGATTTGAAAGCTATATTACCGACTTGCTGTTGCAAGACACTTTTTGAGCGATTATCATTATTTGCTGCAGGATTACTCTTTACCGATATAATGATTAACAAAAAATTCAAATATCTCGAATAATTTGTATTTTTGAATTTATTTGAAAAAATTATTACTTAATCAAAATCAACTGACTTTCTTAGTTTAACTTGGAAATATATTATAACGGCGGAAGTTTTATTTTTTTGGGGACTCAGGTCAAAAACAATACTGAAGACCAATTTCAGTTTCGTAATTCGTGATCGTTGAAATTCTATCATCCTTCTATTCAAGAAACGACACTAGTACCGATATTGGTAGAATTCAGAGGTAAAATACGCATCATAGGTCTGTTAAGAAAGGTATGATTGTAAAGAGGTTTCGCTACTCTTGTTTTCTTGTACCTGAGACTTCGAGAAAACGGGATCCGACACAATTAATTTCGTTTCACAAGGTGACGGTCTTGAGTGTGAATAATTTCCTCTTATCAAACAAAGGGAGAATATGAAGTCGCTTCGAAACGGAGCTATTATTAAATTTTTATTTTTTTCAATCAGCTCAAGCAAGTTTTGATTAGCATGGAAGTAGAAGTTATAACCGTCACGCCTCAACTAACATTGCATAGGGCCTAAACGAATTGTCCCACCGCACAGGTCGTGGAGCATCTTCTTCTCCAATGAGACGATTTGTGAAAACAAATCAAAAGGATTTTGGCACTGGCTACGAGAGCGCTCAAAAGCGAGTTATTCGGAAATGGATTAAGTATTTTTTCTCCTTAACAAATCCAATTTACACCCTACTGTCTCTACCTAGAAACAACGATGTCTCCCAGCTAGTCGGCGCAAACCAACAGTATATTGACCCCAGAAAAGATGATACTGGAGTATATTTTATGTTACCTTGAAACTGTCCCTTATCTTCCCAAAACAACAAATAGTTCGTTCTCGACGAGAAGAAGGAAGTATCTACCAACCTAACATTGCTGAGAAAGAAGTTTGATGAAGTGCGAGACCAATGTACTCGAAAAGAAATGGAAATCAATAATATGCGCGTAAAGACCATTTTTTGTACCTTAACTGATCAAGCGTGGGCGTACTATAGGCTGATATCGACAAGTTTAAGTCTGAAGAAGAGCTGATCTCGGGTGATGGCAACTCTCTCGTCAGGGTGATTGATTTTGGTGCCGTTGGTGTCTGAACATTTGGTTTTTTTAGAGATTTGAACAGCTTAGAAACGCAGTAGAGACTCAAAAGCTGAAGCTTGAAGAGGCTATGCTGGCCAAAGCTTCCTATGATCATTTGCTTGAGAGAATGAAGGTAGGAACTCCCTTTTCAAACCGAAGTCATAATAATTGAATGTACCTACTAGAGAGACCAAGTTGCGTTTAAGGTCAAGCATAACGCTATTGAAAGAGCTCTCAACGAAAGAAATCTCGAGTTGAATCACGCAAATGAGGACTCACGAAAAGCAAAACAGCTTCAACAGCAGTCCAAATATTTTTTAGATGAGCTCATGAAGGTAACTTTTTCTGACCTCGGAATCTTTGCGAGCACTGCCTTCCTATATATAGAATGTCTCCATTGAGAAAAAGAAGAGAGAAGAGAGTCTGTTAATCTTCAAGCATACCATCAAACAGCGACAAGAAGCTGAAAAGAAAAGGTTAGTCTCCCAGCAACTTTTCTCTCGCTCACAGTATATATAGAGAAGACCGTATTAAAAGAACTCAAGATATCGCTGATAACGCTGTGAACGAGACCCGAAATAATAACCAAGTACTTATTTTGATAAGTCAAAGGTGATTAACGTTTTCCTTTTAGCAAAAATGGAGACAGTTGTACATGGTGCACAAATTTGTCTCACTGTTCCTGAAGAGAAAGATGGAGAGAGAAATGGGCAAATATAAGACAATTGAGCAAGCATTCCAGAAGATTAAAGCATCAACTGTAAGGAAGTTTATTGTGGAGTTACTTGAAAGTTTTCTTTGGTTTAGGGACTTTCAGATGCTCGCGAGATCGTCAACAGATTCGTGAACAGAGAGCAGACTTACAGCGATTTACTGCTTTCAATTGCTGACTACGAAAGAAAAATTGATACAGCTCGAAAGATCAGCGAGGAACTTAAGGACAAAATCCATAATCTCACCGAAAACGTGATTCCACAAGAGAAAGCGAAAATACACAGTGGATCAGGAAACCGACAAGATATTCTCTCGGTACACTCGATGCAATTTCTTTTTTAGTGTATTAACAGTACTGTCTTTTTCTAGCTTGACAAGGAACTGGCAGGTCGAAACGAGCGATTCAGGAAATATAAACTCCTTCTGGATAAATCCTACAGCTGGGCTATCAGAATGCTTCAGAAACTACAGAAAGTAATTCATTGCGGCTGTACTGAAAGCTGATTTTTATTAAAGCTCGATGGCACCGTCAAATACAACTTCTACGATATGTATCCAAGAGAACATATGCTGGAGGCTGTGTTGAAAGTGATTGAGATGTGCAAGACTCATATTGAGCAAACCCAAAATGAGAAAGAAGTAACAACAAGCTTCCAGGGGTTGGGTGTTAATTTAATTCGAAAATTAGGAAATTCCTGCTGTGTTGGATGAGCTCGAGCGCAGCCATCAAGTTGATGCTGAGTTGAAAGACGAAACATTTTTGTCACGAAATGTTCGAGTTAAGCCTTCTCCTACCAAAGAAAGAACTCGCAGCGAGAACGCCAGCGTGCGCTCCCACAGCCAGTCTAGAGATCACATCTCTGACGCTACTGGCGATTCTGGAGTTGAAGAAGGTAAATTAAAAATCTATTTTTTCTCAACGTTAATCTGTTCTTCAGATGAGTTCGATCCTGGTCTTGAAAATACTCACATGGAGGAGCTCAGAAAGAAGTACAAAGCTGAGGAAGCGGTACCATTCTTTTTGCGGGTTGTAGGGAGGTCTTATTCTGTTATAATAGGAGGAACTAAGAAAAAGAAGAATTCAAATGATGAAAAAGAAGGCTGAAGAAGATGACGCTTGAGTAAGCTCAATTCTAAAAGTCTATTGTTATACAAGGAGACCTTAAGATTAAGTTGAAATATCATGTAATTGATTCAGAAAAAGTTGGTAATGAATGTGTATTACCCAAATATAAGTGAATAAGAGAGAAAAATTGAATACATACTACATTATACATTGAGATTCAAATCAAAACATCTGATTTTGCTACAAAATAGGTTATATGTACTTGAGCTCAGATATTCCATTAAACAAATTTAGATGGGACAAGGAGATTTTCAACAGGTGCAAGGCTAAGCAACATAAATTTTTCTGCACCTTCATTCACATAGCTCGTATCGACCTACATTTAAATATCTAATTGTTGATAACTTTGCTAACAGACTGATTGATTTGATTTTTCCTGTTTTATTTATCTCTATCTCTGGTAGTCAAAAAATACTTGCTTATTGAAACCTATACAAATAAGCAACATCATTCACAACAACGTAAAAATAAATCTTATAACACGAGCTATGAAAAGCTTATTTTCCCACGGGCTCTCGTGCGCGGCTGCGGCTCTTCCATCTCCACTTCCTTGTGCTCTTCTGGCACTTCATGGAGCTTTGAGTACTCATACAACGAAACAGTTGCATTCCGATCATATCCAACGCCTTCAGGCCCTAATCGTTTGATACCCGATCGCAAAGCCTCCACGTCATTCTTTCTTTCTCCGAGGAAATAGCTGATACGTCTTTCATTTGTCGTTTGCACTTCTGATGCCTCTGGCTGTGCAAGAAGCAAAGGATGGCTAAAGGATCTTTCCCATCTTTGTACAACATCAGCCGAGTTCTCGTTGATTGATTCGTCAGAAACGTCACCCAAGAACTCTTCATCGTCGTAAATAGGTTCCGCTACCTTAACAGCTGTATAGATCGTAGTAATCGAGAGCAGCACGCTCAAAATGAAGGAAATGTAATATTTGTGAAGTAAAAACGAGATCGAATAGAGGAACAGCACTCCAGAGCACACTCCCAACGAATATCCCAACACTTCAGCGATCTTTCGAAAGAAGAAAAGTTAGAGGCTGCAAGAATTGATAGATGATGTTACGATGGTTCCAGCACTCTCGATTTCTCTACGATGCACAACAAGGATGTTGTATGAGTCGATTATATGGCGGATTGCGAAAAAGGCCATTCCTGGAATGATCAATCGGGGGTTCACGAGGCTTTAATTAGAATATCATGTAATTAGCACATTAAAGGAGCACGAATAGCATACCAGAAAGTCATAATGATCGCATAAGCACAAAGCATCTGCGCATGGGAAAATCCGAATGGGAAGCAATCCTTTGGCTCTTTACGCCATTTCTCAATGTCGACGAGAAAAGTGCGCTTGTAATGTGCGAGCCATGGGCTTCCGAAGGAGGTGAACACAGCACTAACTCTTAGCAAGTAGAAAGAAGCCGTGAAGCATGCTTGTTGAAGTAGAACCAATACGAAGAAATCGCCTATAGAGTGTCAGACTGCATGCGATATATAAGATGAATTTACCTGTTTTTGGGTTTCCAAATTTTCCGACGGCTTCGGTGAAACTGAAACCTTCGTAAAACAGCAAGGCGAAGATGGATTTCCCACTGGTAAGCATCAAGGCTGGGATCAACAGCGTGTTGATTAGTAAGTAAATAGCGCTTCTTTGGTAAATCGAGAGTTGATTTCCCGAATAAGTGTAATGGTTCTGTCTATGAGCTTGAAAAGCGAGTAAATTTGAACAGAGGGAGGGGGAAAATAGTTACTGAGATTATGGATCAGAAATACGAGCAATGAGTTGAGACCAACGACAATGAGAGGAGGCACGTATTCATGAAGCAAGTAACCAAAGTAAGTCTCTTTGATTTGAGGTTTGTTGAATTCTAAGTCGATGATTTCAGTATCCTTGATTGCCTTAAACAGGGTCTTATCGAAGGAAATCATGATCGTTAGCACGAGCTATAACTCGATAAATTACTGTCGGAGTGGTTAAAAAGATGAAGATTGAGACGATGGCTAAGTAGATAAACCCTCTTCGAAAATAAACGAAGCCTCTTGGGGCACCCATGTTGAGCCAACAAATATCAACTGGATCCAAAATTCGAGTCATTTCGATCAGCAGGCTTTAGCCATAAAATAATTTAGTTAGCTCCTTGATTTTTAATTCAGCTTACGGTTTTCCAGAAAGATTGAGGATCATATCATCATCATTTAGCTTTCCGAACGTTGATGTGATTCTTTGACGGTTTCTATTTCTATCAGCTTTGATTCCTTCAATACTCGCTTGCCATTGCTGCTGTGGGGTCAAACTTTTTTTCCCACACAGAAAGAAAGATATTATTATTCATTAGTGATAAAAGCAATTCATACGAGAACTTTTTCAGACATTCTTTCGTGGTTTTCAAACTGTCAAAAAGCACGAATGCATGCCCTGACGAGTAGGAAGGCTTCAGTATCGCTGCGTCTATAGCATCATCAAGCTCCTCCATCTTCTTTTCATAGTACTTTATATCTTTGAATTGTGAAGGGATACAGAATCTAATGAACAATAATTTTCATATAACCTCATACCAGAAGTATACCTAGTTTGAATCTTCCTGTTCGCCAAAAACAGCTTCGCAGCGTTTTCTTGTTTCTTTCTCTCGTTCTCCAGATCCATGATTTCCTTCAGGTCAGGGACAATGATCATAGAAATAACTTTTCCATGATTCAATTCCAGAAATTTGTTAAGCTCCTGCTGCAGCAACTCGCCTTTCCTATCTTCAGGAAAACAACCGACCACATGCACACTTCTCAACATCAATTTTGCCAATTTCTTGTCCTGCTCGGTTCTGTACCTGAAACGACCTGCCTGCTCTCGGAGGTGTCTTCGAATTGCAAACATTGTGTAGATCGCACAGAGTGTAAAGAAATATCCGAACAAGGCGTGCGACATCGATTTCAATTGTTTCATGTTTGTGTATTTACTTTCATGAGGGTCATGTTCCTCAGCATCGTACCAGTAAACGAACGGTACATAAACAGCAAGTGCGAATAGGCCAAAAACGGCCAACATCATCAAAATGCTGCGCTGATAGAACAGATACGCGTAGGCGTCGAATCCCACATGCTCTATCCAGTACTCAGGATCAAGCTTCCTAAATACTGGGAGAAAGTAATGGGCCAGGTCTCTGAAATTTGAAGCTCTGTTGTAATGAGTGTGCTGGGATTTTTTTCTCTCTGGGTCTGGAATTTCGGCCGGGTACTTGGAAATCCACATGTGTTTGAAAAGTGCCAATGCTAAACCCAGGACAAGGAAGCAGAGACCATAAGTGGTCATGAAATTTCTGAACTCAATGTAGGTAACCATATTTTCTTCTTTATGATTTTTGAAAATCGATTAAACGAAATAATTTTTAACATTGAAGATGTCTTTTTGAGCTTACTGTCTCTTGGATAAAGATCGTATTTCTAAAATCAGAAAGGCTAGTGTCTCATCGAAATCATTTAGCTCCGCCAGAGGACTGGAGGCAAATTCTGATTCTGTTGGATCAAATTAGCATGTTTTTTTTTTTTGGTTTTTATTCAAAAAATTTTCATGAGAATACTTTGAAAAGAGAGAACTCAAATACTGAATCTTTGCTAGTTATGAAGTATAAAACTTGGGATCTTTAGTCCATGTTGATTTAAAAGAAAAAAAGATACACAACGTTAGCTGCATTAATATTTAATTATTTGAATTTGAATTGATAATATTTTGCTTTGAACAATTTAAACCACGAGAAGAAGAGTTTTAGCTCTTCGATGCATTTTCCCAACAAGCTTCAAGTGATAGAATTTGAATACTCAAATCATTTCATGAAGTTTTATAATAACCCTCTTTGATAACTTTCTAAAACAAAAAAAGACAAAAGACATTAAAATGATTTAGTACATTCTCTAAGAATCCTTAAGAAATATATAATTTTATCGCTGTATCGACTGTAATAAATACAAAAGGGAGTTTTTATCCCATAATAAATGAAGACGATATGAGAAGTCAAGGACTTCCAATTTATGAAATTAGATCGGAAGCAATTAGGTTAGTACACATAAATTATGTAACTTAGTAGAAAAGTCAAAACATTTCACTGTTATCAAATAAAAAACCACCCACAGATAAAACTGATCGTGAAAAATTAACACACAGACGCAACTATGCTCGGTCAACAATTCGATCATCACTCTCAGTCAGATGTTTCACTCGTCGCGCTCAAAAAAGCTCGCAAGCAAATTGACCAGGACGCACAGCTCCTCGCCAATCGTATCGCATTATTAAAACAAGAAGAACTCAAGTCCTGGAAGAAAATCGAGGAAACGAAGAAGAAAGCTCGCGAAGTCTATCAACTGAAGAAAAAACACGAAGAAAGACAAGAAGAGGTATAATTTTCCCTTCGAGCACCTCTAACTTTCCCCTCTTCTCCTCTCCATAGAAAAAACAAAGAGTTAAGCAGGAACAACTGCGCACCTTGTATTCTGTAGAACTTAGAAAGCAAACGCAACAAGAGCGAGAGCAAATTCGTGAGGCAATCCAAAACCAGAAGAGACAGGAATTCAATGAGATCAAAAAATTGAAAGAAATGAATGTTCAAAAGAGATTAGAAATACTCAAGAAACACCAAGACGAAAAGTTCCGAAAGCATGATATCATCAAACTCCAAGAAGAGCTTGGGTCAGTGAAGAAGAAAGAGTACCTCGAAACAAAGAAGCATCATATTAAAAGTGTGACTGAATTAAAGAAGAAAGAAGAGGCTGCTCTTAAGAATCAGAGGGAATTGGAAGTGCTCAATATGGAAAAACTTGAGTTCGAACTGATTAAGAAATTACAACAAACTCAAGCGCTTCAGAAAGCAGCCTTTGAAGAGCTTGAGGTCGCTTTGGCGGAAAAACCTGATGATTATGAGCGGAAATTCCTGCCAAAGAAATCAGGGAAACGCAAGGTGATGTCACGTGAGATTTCAGGGCAGTTGACGCCTTTGAGCGTGAAAAACTCAGACCTGCACCACTTGCGGTCGTCAGAGCAAAATGCACTTTCTAGTGGTAAAGGTTACTATCATAGAGACGGGTTCAAAGGGCAGCCGGATAGCAAAGTTGAAGAGATTGAAAGTTCGACCAGTCAGCAGAAAATCCTTATGATGCCTGAAATTGAGAATGTGAAAAATAAGTCGGATGTCGAACCCGACAACTCGAAAATTGATTCTAGCAAACCGAATGAACTCGAATCACCAAAGAAAGAGGTTGTACAACCGGAAGATCAGAACCAAAAGAGTGGTGATGCGAATCCACTCTCTGAGCCACCGAAAGAAGAAAAGCAGGAAACCGCTGTAAATCAGCAGGAGGAGAAGCCAGAAATCAACCAAGAAAGTGAAAATGTTAAGGAATAAGTGTTTAAGAGTTAAGAATTTGGAATTTTAAAGATTATCAACACGAAATGTTCGATATTTTTCATTAATAACTCAATAAAGTTTCTTCCGAAGAGAAGAGAACAGATTGTTCGAGGAATCTTTTTCTTGCTATTAAGAACTAAATTGAAAGTTTTAACCACATATTCTACAAGATTTTGTGAAAAAGCCACATGACTCTCAAAATTTATCAGTCGAATACCAAATAATTAAACAAGGTTTTTTCGAAGATTAATAATCTCTCCAAGCATTGTTGAAGGAGCAAATGCTGAGGATGGTTCAACCAAGAAAATTGGAATAATAGCTTAAAGGTTCCATAATTTGTTCATATCTACTCTAGACAAAACGTTCTTGACATTTTATTTTGTCATGAGCAATGGAGATTCATAAGTCTTCTGAACCTCAAGAAAATTTATTTCATCATGAATTGAACTGAAATGAAAATTATGCATCCCAATAAGAGAATGATAGAAATACTTTTGAAAAATATGTTTTTGTGAAATAATAAAGAAACACAACTCATCATTTAAACACAGAGAAACTCAAATATTTCTGTTTTCTGCCTTACAAATTATGCATTAGTATTAGTTAAAGAAAAAAAATTTCCCATGGGTCCAAAAAAATTGCTTGATTTCAAAAGTGCAAGGCAAAATTCCTATTATCACGGTCGAATTTGATGTCATAAGGTTTTGCATAATCACGATCGATCTCAGTATTTCAGACTATCCTTGAATTTCGGATGCTGAAAGGATTGAAACAGCTCAAGCGAGGACAATTCGGTCCTTTCAATTGGTTTAATATCCTTTCCTCGCGACCATGAACGAGCATTTTTCTTGTGTGTATATTCTCGTGGTGATACCAATCTTTGGATCGTTATCATTCGTTGCTGCTCTGGCACTTTATCTTTCCCAGACGTCGGCCGAGTCAGAACTCGGAACGACTGCGAAGTGAGCGGCTTCTTTCCTGGCGTCTTTTGCGTGCTAAGAAAGTCTGGCTTGGCTACCTTCAAACTGATAATCTCTCTCGCGGGCGTACTTTTCGTTTCTTCAACAACTGTCGTCTTATTAGAATCTCGAGGCTCTGTCTCATTCGTTGTGCTGATGTTATTTGTGTTCGCGGTATTAGTAACTAACGTGCTTGTGTCATTTTTGGTTGTCTGGGTGGTGGTTTCTGATTTCTCTGCCGACAAAGTAGGGGGAAGCACGTTGGGTTTCGAGATGTTAAGTATAGTCGGAGTAGGGTTGTTAGTTTGAGGTGCTTCGGTTGTCACTTCGTTAGAAAGCGATTGGGATATGCCAACTTGGTCCTTCTTTTCAGCGAGGATGCTCAAGCTTGAGTCTTTGGATTTCGGGAAGAGCATGTGCTTAAAACCGCTGAATGCGATCATAACAACGGTGATGTTGTCCAAAGTCCTTCGAACAAGTGATTCTTTCATCAGAGCTTCTACACAGCTGGAGCTTTGCTGATGAATATCGCTGCATCGCTTCTCGTAGGCTGATTCCCAAATTATTCCCACAAGATCTTCGCTATCAACTTTATCGTAGATTCCATCACCTAAGAAGGATGTTAAGAATACGCGCGAATTACAGTAAAAATTACTTCCCAAGATAATGAAATCATGTGATTTTGTAATTTCAAAAGTTCGAATTTCGGGCTCCGCGACAACAACGCCGGGAACACCTCCATACTTTGGTAATTTAGCTTCGAGGTCACCAAATGTCCTGGACACCTTTATATTGAAGAAATAAACGTTAGATTTGATTTAATTCCAATTCAGTACGCTTAGTCTTCCAGGCAAAACTCGAACCGGACCCAGGATCATTCTGTTATTTGGTGATGAGTTTGCGAGAGCAGTTTGCTTTAGTGCTATCGGTATCTGGCTCCTGAAGAATGTCTTAGGGAATCTGAGGAAAGGAGAATGAGGTTACTGGTATATTTTGCCTCCAGCTGACAATATCCTACGTTTTTCGTCTTCATCACTAGGCTTATGATCTCTTGATAACTCAATGACAGTTTTGCCTTGGTCTGCGCTCATAACTGCTCTACTATCTCCAACGTTCGCAACATAACAGCAATCACCTTTACAAAATACAATCAATCTCGTCAGCAAATTTCATATTGTTTACCCACAACCAGCACAACGATTGCGCAAGACCCAGAACGGTCCAGCTCATAAGAATTTTGTTGAGCGATGATACTAAACTGCTTTTCTGCTTGCACAAACCCGTTTTTCAACGCTTGCACCGGATTGAATGGGAAATTCTTGTCTCTGATAATCTAATCGATGCAACATATGATTCAACTTGGGAGAAAAAAAAATTTTCTACATATTGATGGAGATTATCCCGGAGGAAATCTGCACACAAGGTGCCTCCATGCCCATCATAAACTCCAAAAAAGGAGCAAATCGGCCAGTCTTCCTTCGAGTCTATATTCGGAGGTTTCATAATGTTCAATATAATCGCAACTCGATCCTCGTTGTAATTCCTCACGATTCCTTGGTTCGTGTTAGCTGCATAAGCCTTCACAATTCCATTTTTCCTGGCTGAACATTTTGTAGGGTCAAAATGCGGAAAATTAATTCCTCTATGATCGCTCAAATACTTCTGTGGACCATACGGTTTCGGCTCATCTCCACCTCTTTGTTTCTGCTCATCCTTCAGAGGGGAAGGCAAGGTACTCTCTAGCCTCGTTGCTGCCAGTGTTGAAGAGCTACGAAGCGGTTCGCTCACATTATTAACAATTGAATATTTCGCCAATGGGTTTTTTTTCGGAGAGAACGTCCTCAAGTTGTATTGGACGTTGGCCTTTGCTGTCTGGCTGCTTATCGAGCTGAGTGCTGCAGTCATCTTTATCCCAACTTGTGGAATATTTGTATTTGACACGGTGTGCAAGCTTAATTCTTTGAATTGAGGAATTGAAAAGCTTTTCGGCTCGTTAGTTATGTCGATGTTCAACGATTTTTGAGGGACGTGTATCGAACGCACAGGCTTCGAGTGTTTATGATCAATAGGTTTCTGCTCATCTTGGCTCTTATTTAGTAGAGAACTTGATTTCAACGTGTCCAGGAATGGACTGGATTGGTAAAAACTCGACTTGCCGAGTGCCATAGATCTCGAGTTGGTATGAGAAATAAAGCCCGGGCTGCTTGATTCCAAAGAATTAGCATTATTTACAGAGGGAAGTTTATTTATTGAGTAGTTTTTTGGTTCTTGGTGCCCTCGCAGTTTGATGGAGGTGCTGGTTCTCTGGGTTTCAGAATGTTTTAACGAGTGGACACTCTGGCCTTTCAGGTTGAGCTCAGATCGATACGCCATGACACGAAAATTTAATAAACGCTAATAGAATAAATCAATGACTCACTACTGAGTTGAGATAATTAAAACCAATAAATTGAATTGAAATTTGAGACCCATTGACCTCAATTTATTTGGCGTTTTGCAAATTCTCAGGAAATCGCTTTTTTCTCTTTGGACTCTCTAACACTCGCGCATTTTCACAAATTGGCCACTTAATTTCTGGTACGCATAGGTCACCATTTTTTTGGTTGTGTGTAAGAAATTTTTAATTAATAATATCTTGGAAAATTTTGGTTAATCTCTTAAATTGATTTTCGAGGGCTTTTTAGGAAATTTATTTGGTATGAACTTAAAGTGCATATATGGTTTTCGCGCAGCTGCAGGAATAAGACCGATCATGGAGAGTTAAGAGTTACATTAGAGGGTCTTAGAATGTCATTGAATTCTACTAATCATCCATAGGTTATTTTGAAGAGAGCGGAGAAATGGATTTTCATTGTAGGCACAATTACCTGCGTTATTTATCTATCCATGATCTAAATCCTAATTTGCTGAGCATGAAAACAGCTTTTGTGTGAGCTTTTTGACCCTCCTTTTATTGCCGAAAGAGCTCTGAGAAAATTAAAGATATCTAACTAAAGTAGCTAATTGACAGCTTTTTCAAAACGTAGCATCGTGGATTGGTCAGCCTTCAGAATAAAAAAAAATAAGTGAGATAACTAGCTCTTAGCAGAAAATTAGCACTGATATAAACCAAGAATCTTTTTTTTTCTCCAGAGATGCTATTTTCCAATCAGCAAAGTGAACAGCATTACCATAGCTGAAGAATATTTCATTGATATCGATTCTAACAGTGAAATCACGTTGAAATCTCCTTCGAAACAACTGAAAGAGTGAAGAGAATTTTATTGATTCATCTAATGAGCACTATTTGTATATTCTTAATAAATTCAATATATGATATAGATGAATGCGTCAGACAGTAAAAGTGAATAAGGGTTTGCTAAAGAAAAAGTTGAGTTGTACACTATTATTATTCCGTCCTCAGAGCTCCTACTTGTTAATGCTCGCTAAATATTGAATGCGAAATACTTCGTGTTATTTCATTTCCAAAAAAA